>ERZ773162.2924-NODE-2924-length-9898-cov-2.692167_pt1 | contig 9898 bp, 6 predicted proteins | sample MGYA00511113_ERZ773162 | MGnify/ENA primary metagenome ERZ773162 (study PRJEB29015, sample SAMEA2737807) | human gut metagenome | biome: human gut; feature: human-associated habitat; material: faeces | place: China | collected 2012 ... | reverse complement strand
GGTACTGGTTGGAATCCCAAGCCTTATCATTGTAATCCTTTTCCTGATGGCATTCCCGGCTGGTGTAGGAACTATTATCGCTGCACTTTCCATTACCGGATGGGTAAACATGGCCAGACTGGTTCGTGCCGAGATCCTGAAACTGAAGAATCAGGAATTCGTACTTGCTTCTCAGGTTCTTGGAACCAGCAAATTCAACATTATTATGAAGGATCTGATCCCGAACACAGTCAGCGTTATCGTAATCAACGTGATGTTCACAATCCCAAGCGCTATCTTTACCGAGGCATTCTTAAGCTTCATTGGTATTGGTCTGGCAGAGCCGCAGGCTTCCCTTGGTGTATTGATCAACGGTGGTTATCAGGTACTGCGAATGTATCCACATGTACTGATTTTCCCGGCAATTGTTATCGTACTGATTATGGTATGCTTCAGTATTCTGGGCGACGGACTTCGTGATGCCCTTGATCCGCAGATGAGAAAGTAGGTACAGCTATGGGAAAAATATTAGAAGTTAAGAATCTTACAGTCCACATCAAGACGCACAAGGGCGTTGTCCAGGCTGTGCGCGGCGTGGATTTTTACCTGAATGAGCAGGAGACACTTGCGGTAGTAGGAGAGTCCGGTTCCGGAAAATCCATTACCATGAAAGGTGTTATGGGAATCCTCCCAAAGAACGGAAAAGTAGTAGAAGGAAGCGTAATGTTCCAGGGGAATGATCTGACTAAATATTCAGAGCGTCAGATGCAGCAGGTGCGCGGAAGCGAGATTGCCATGATCTTCCAGGATCCCATGACTTCCCTGAACCCGACCATGAAGGTTGGAAAACAGATAGAGGAAATGCTGAAAGAGCACCGCAAGGAGATGAGTAAAGCCGACCGTAAGACAAGAGCCATTGAGCTTCTTTCCCTGGTTGGAATCTCCAATCCGGAGGCACGTTACGACCAGTATCCACACCAGCTGTCCGGTGGTATGAGACAGCGAGTTGTCATCGCCATTGCACTGGCCTGTGATCCCAAGGTGCTGATCGCAGATGAGCCGACCACAGCCCTTGATGTTACCATTCAGGCACAGATCCTTGACTTGATGAAGGATCTTCAGAAAAAGACCGGAATGGGAATCATTTTCATCACACACAACCTTGGTGTTGTGGCAGATATCTGTGACAAGGTATCCGTTATGTATGCAGGTAAAATTGTGGAGCAGGGACCTGTAGATGACATTTTCTACGAGCCTGCACATCCATATACAAAGGGTCTTCTTCGTTCCATGCCCCGTGTTGATGCCGAGAGCTATGAAAGACTGATCCCAATCGAGGGAACCCCGGTTGATATGCTGAATCCGCCGGAAGGATGTCCGTTTGCTCCACGTTGTGAGCATTGCATGAAGATCTGTCTGAAGAAAATGCCTCCTTACGTGGAAGTGGGCGAGAAACATCGTTCCGCCTGCTGGCTTCGGGTTCAGGAGCTTATGAACAAGGAGGAGAAATAAATGGCAGAAGAAAAGAAGCTTCTTGAAATTGAGAATTTACGAAAATATTTTCCGGTAAATGGCATAAAAGGTCCGGGGGTACAGGCTGTACAGGATGTTTCCCTTTATATCAAAAAAGGTGAAACACTCGGTCTTGTAGGAGAGTCCGGATGTGGAAAGACCACACTGGGAAGAACGATTCTTCGCCTTTATGAGCCAACCGGAGGAAAGATTATTTATGATGGCGAAACCATTTACGACAATCCTCTGGATAAAGACGGCAAACCTCTTGGAAAAGCCAAAGCTGCCAAAATGCTTCCCTACAGAAGAAAAATGCAGATCATTTTCCAGGATCCGTCCGCTTCCCTGGATCCTCGAATGACAGTTGGTGAGATCATTGGAGAGGCCATTGATATCCACAAGCTTGCAGCGAGTAAGAAAGACCGCGCTGACATGATCAAAGAGCTGCTGGCGCAGGTTGGATTAAATACAGAGCATGCAAACCGTTATCCACATGAGTTTTCCGGCGGTCAGCAGCAGCGTGTTGGTATTGCCCGCGCCCTTGCAGTAAAACCGGAGTTCATCGTCTGTGACGAGCCGATTTCCGCATTGGATGTTTCTATCCAGTCACAGGTGGTAAACATGCTGGAGGACATGCAGGAGCAGATGGGTCTGACTTATCTGTTCATTGCCCATGATCTTTCCGTTGTCCGTCATATTTCCAACAGAATCGGTGTTATGTATCTTGGCTCTCTTGTTGAGTTGGGCGAGAGCTATGAGCTGAACAGACATCCGATCCATCCATATACACAGACCCTGCTTTCCGCAGTTCCGGTTCCGGATCCAAAGCTGAGCCGGACAAGAAAGCGTATTATTCTGGAAGGAGACGTGCCAAGTCCTATGAATCCGCCAAGCGGATGCCGTTTCCACACCAGATGTCCATATGCCACTGAAAAGTGCAGCCAGGTAACTCCTGTGTTCAGAGAGCATGAGCCGGGCCACTGGGCAGCCTGCCATTTGCTGGACAAATAAAGGAAGTTTAGGTATTTCGTTCTTCTTCACGGAAGAGCTGATGAATACAAGCGTCGATTCTCATCTCTCATGCGGCGCAAAAAAGCATAAAGGAGGAAATGTAATGAGAAGAAAATTTATGTCTATGGCACTGACTGCAGCTATGGTATTAAGCATGGCAGCAACTCCTGTATTCGCCGAGGATACAGCATCTGACGAAGGATTCAACCTGAACCTTTGTATCGCATCTGAACCACAGACAATTGACCCTGCACTGAACTCTGCAGTTGATGGAGCTATCATGTGCAACCATATGTTCGAAGGTCTGGCTAAATGGGTAAATGATGGTGAAGGAAATGCTGTCACAGCTCCTGGACAGGCTGAGTCCTGGGAAAAGGCCGAGAACGAAGATGGTACAGTTACTTACACTGTTAAACTTCGTGACGGAATCAAATGGTCTGATGGACAGGCTGTAACAGCTGGTGACTTCGTTTATGCATGGCAGCGTCTAGCAAATCCTGAGACAGCAGCAGATTACTGCTACATGATCGACATGGTAAAAGGATATGACGCAGTTGCTGACGGAAGTGCGGATCCAAGCACTCTTGGAATTACAGCAGTTGATGATCAGACTCTTCAGATCGATCTTACCTATGACTGCCCGTATTTCGAAGAAATCATGGCATTCCCGGCAACCTTCCCGGTTCGTCAGGATATGGTAGAGAGCAGTGACAACTGGACATTTGATCCAAGCACATACATTGGCAATGGACCATACAAAATGACAGAGTGGTCTCACAATGCTTACATCTCCATGGAGAAAAACGAGAACTACTATGACTATGAGAATCTTGGACCGGATACTATCAAGTTTACACTTCTTGATGACAACAACGCAATGCTCAAAGGTTACAACAACGGAGAGCTTGATTTCATCGAGAACCTTCCTGTAGACGAGATCCCGACCTACCTTGCTTCTGGCGAGCTTGAGATTGGTGACTATCTTGGAACCTACTATGTATGCTTCAACACAGAGGACGAAGTTTTCTCTGACCCTAACATCCGTAAAGCGTTCTCACTTGTAATCGACCGTAACTACATCGTAGAGAACGTTTCTCAGGCTGGTGAGGTTCCGGCTGACGGATATGTACCGAACGGTGTAAATGATGCAGCTGGTGCTGGTAGTGATGACTTCCGTACAGTAGGCGGTTCTTACTACAGCATTTCCGATGAGGATTATGAGGCTAACTGCGAAGAGGCCCGTCAGCTTCTTGCAGACGCTGGTTATCCGAACGGCGAAGGCTTCCCGACTGTAGAGTATCTGTACAACACAGCTGATAACCACAAGAAGATCGGTGAGGCTCTTCAGAACATGTGGCAGACAGAGCTTGGTGTAACTGTTAACTTGAACAACCAGGATTGGAACGTATTCCTTCAGAACAGAAAAGATGGTAACTTCCAGATCGCCCGTAACGGCTGGATCGCAGACTACAACGATCCTTGCTCATTCCTGGATATGTGGTACACAGACGGCGGTAACAACGACGCTCAGTACTCTAACCCAGACTATGATGCAGCTATCGATGCAGCAAAAGCTACTTCTGATCCGGAAGAGCGTATGAAAGCATTCCACGAAGCTGAGGATATCCTCATTGGACAGGACAGCGTACTTGCTCCGATCTACTTCTATACACAGCCATATATGCTCAATCCAGACATTGACGGCATGTACTACACACCACTTGGATACTTCTTCTTCGGTTATACAAGTAAGAAATAATCAAGTCAAAAGAATATAAGTCTTTTGGTATTACTTAAATGTGATGCAGAAGAAAATGACAGGCATTCGGAATTTTTCCGGGTGCCTGTTTTTTTGAGCAGCAACGAAAGCAGGATAAAATTTGCGAAGCTGTTTTATTCTGTTGACCGATTATGCATGATAGCGGTATAATAAGCAGATAATGGTTATTGAACCAGACAGGAGGAACATATGATGAGAGCCAGCGGTATTTTATTGCCTATATCCAGTATCCCTTCCAACTATGGAATCGGATGTTTTTCTAAAGAAGCTTACGCTTTTGTAGATCAGCTTGCAGAAGCGGGTCAGAAATACTGGCAGATCCTGCCACTTGGACCTACCGGATACGGGGATTCCCCTTACCAGTCTTTTTCCACATTTGCAGGAAATCCTTATTTCATTGATTTGGAGGAATTGATCCAGAGAGACCTTCTCACAGCAGCAGAATGTGCAGAATGTGACTGGGGCGGCAGCAAGAGCTATGTGGACTATGAGAAGGTTTATCTTTCCAGATTTTCCCTTCTTCGGAAGGCTTACAGACGTTTTTACCAAATGGATGGGAAAGAAAAGGAGCTTCAGCTGATCCGTGAGGAGATGGAAGCCTTTGAGAAAGAGCAGGGCTTCTGGCTTGCAGATTATTGTCTTTATATGGCAGTAAAGGACAGCCTGGAGGGAATTTCCTGGAATCAGTGGCCGGAGGACTTAAAGACACGTAAGCCGGAGGCGCTTGCTAAGGTAAGAGAGGAGCTGAAGGAGGATATCAGCTTCTATGCCTTTCAGCAGTTCTGGTTCTACCGCCAGTGGAACCGGCTGAAGAAATATGCAAATGACAGAGGTATTAAGATCATCGGTGATCTTCCTATTTATGTGGCTTTTGACGGCGCAGATGCATGGGCGAACCCGGATCTGTTCCAGTTTGATGAGGAGGCTACACCGGCAGCAGTGGCAGGATGTCCTCCAGACGCTTTTTCCGCAACTGGTCAGCTGTGGGGAAATCCACTTTATAATTGGGAATATCATAAGAAAACAGGTTATAACTGGTGGATCCTTCGTATGACTCACTGTATGAAGCTGTACGACAAGGTCCGGATCGATCATTTCCGCGGTTTTGACGAGTACTGGTCAGTTCCCTATGGAGATGAGACCGCTGAGAATGGAAAATGGGAAAAAGGTCCTGGAATAGAACTGTTCAAGGTCCTGGAGGAGAAAATTAAGGATCTGGATGTGATCGCAGAGGATCTGGGATTCCTTACAGACAGCGTCAGGGAGCTTCTGGCAGAATCCGGATATCCGGGTATGAAGGTGCTTCAGTTTGCCTTTGATGAAAGCGGCGAGAGCGTATATCTTCCTTTCCGATATGACAAAAACTGCATTGTATACACTGGAACCCACGACAATGAGACTACGAAGGGCTGGCTTGGAAACCTTACCCAGTCAAACAGAGACTATGTGAACCAGTACACAGCCTGTGAGGAGAAAGACACAGATGAATGTGTATGGGGGCTTATCCGGGCGGCACAGTCCTCAGTAGCAGAAGTGTGCGTAGTACCTTTGCAGGATTATCTCTGTCTTGGAAATGAAGCGAGAATGAATACGCCTTCTACTTTGGGAGACAACTGGAAATGGCGTCTTACAAGAGGTCAGCTTACGGATGAGATCATTCACAGAATTAACGCCATGACCAGATTATACGGACGAATCCAGGAGAATAAGAAGTAAGATGAAGAGATTGCTTATATTTTTGAAGGGCTATGAGAAAGAAAGTTTTCTGGCTCCTTTGTTCAAAATGCTGGAGGCCACCTTTGAGCTGATCGTGCCTCTGGTTGTTGCCAGAATCATGGATATCGGCATTAAGAATCAGGACAATGTCTATATCTGGCACCAGTGTGTGATCATGGTACTGCTTGGAGTGATCGGCCTTGCATGTTCTCTGACTGCACAGTATTTTTCTGCAAAGGCAGCCATGGGATTCAGCACTGCCCTTCGCAAGGAGCTTTTTTCTCATATCAGCAGACTTTCTTACAGAGAACTGGATATGCTTGGAACTCCTACCCTTGTGACAAGGATCACCAATGATGTGAATCAAGCACAGACTGGTGTGAACATGGTGCTGCGTCTGTTCCTTCGTTCCCCTTTTATTGTTGTGGGTGCAGTGATCATGTCCTTTACCATTGATGTGAAGATTGGCCTGATCTTCCTGATTGCGGTTCCGGTGATTTCCATTGTAATTTACGGAATTATGCGCACAACAGTGCCAATTTACAAAAAGGCTCAGTCATTCCTGGACAGGATTTCCCTGATCACCAGAGAGAATCATGTGGGTGCCAGAGTAGTAAGGGCTTTTGGAAGACAGCAGGAAGAATATAAAGAATTTTCAGAAGTAAACGACGATTACACCAATGTGCAGGTAAGAGCGGGAAAAATTTCCGCACTTCTGAATCCTGCTACTACGGTTATCATGAACTTTGCCATTATCGGAATCCTCTGGTATGGAAGCAGGGAAGTGTCTGTGGGTATTCTTACACAGGGGGAAGTGGTTGCCCTTGTAAACTATATGAACCAGATCCTGATCGCACTGATCGCTCTTGCAAACCTGATCGTGGCAGTGACAAAGGCTATGGCTTCCGGTGTGCGTCTGAATGAGGTGCTGGATACACAGCCGTCTCTCACGGATCAGGGCAATAGTGTTCAGAAAGAAAATGCAGGCGCTGCAAGAGTTGTCTTTGAAGATGTGAGCTTTACCTATGCAGGCAGCAAGGAGCCGGCGCTTTCCCATATTTCCTTTACGGCAAAACCAGGTGAGACCATCGGTATCATTGGTGGTACCGGATGTGGTAAATCCACTCTGGTCAATCTGATCCCACGCTTCTATGACGTAACTTCCGGTAATGTGGTAATTGATGGAAATAATGTAAAAGAATATCCATTTTCACAGCTTCGTAAAAAGGTGGGGATGGTACCACAACAGGCAGTTCTGTTTAAGGGAACCATCCGTGACAATATGAAATGGGGCAAAGAGGACGCTTCCGAAGAAGAAATCCAGCGGGCTCTTTCCATTGCGCAGGCAAGTGATTTTGTAAAAAGTAAGCCGGAGGGCTTAAATACCATGGTAAGTCAGGGCGGCGCCAATCTTTCCGGCGGACAACGTCAGCGTCTTACCATAGCAAGAGCACTGGTGGGAGATCCGGAGATCCTGATCATGGATGACAGTGCTTCTGCCCTTGACTTTGCCACAGATGCGGCTCTTCGTCATGCCATTCATGAGCAGACAAAGGGAATGACTGTGTTTATCGTTTCCCAGAGAGCAACCTCCATCAAGCAGGCAGATAAGATCCTGGTTCTGGATGATGGTGAGCTGGCTGGTGTGGGAACACACAAAGAGCTTATGGAATCCTGTGAGGTCTACAGAGAAATCTGCCTGTCACAGCTTTCCGAACAGGAGGTGAACCGCTGATGGGAAGGAATAAAGAGACTATGAAGAGGGTACTGAAATTTATCAGCCCTTACAAAGCAAAAATTATCATTATGCTTCTGACAGCGCTTGTCACCGTTGGATTTACCCTGTATACACCCATTCTGATTGGTAATGGTGTAGATAATATCGTAGGTCTGGGAAATGTAAATACAGCCGGACTTTTGAAGGTGCTTGGAGCTCTGGCTGTGATCGTTGTGGGAAATGCAGTTTCCCAGTGGGTGATGAACCTTCTTACCAATCAGGTTACCTACAGCGTGGTGCAGGATGTGCGAAGCCAGGCGTTTGCCCATCTTCAGGAGGTGCCGGTATCTTATATAGATGCCAATCAGCCAGGAGATATTTTAAGCCGTATTGTTTCTGATGTCAGTCAGTTTTCAGATGGTCTCCTTATGGGCTTTACCCAGCTGTTTACCGGTGTGCTGACCATCTTTGGAACCATTGGATTTATGCTTTCCATCAGTGTGAAGATCACAGTGATCGTTATTTTGCTCACTCCGATTTCCCTGTTCGTGGCAAGCTTTATCGCAGGCAGAACCTTCCGCATGTTTCAGGAGCAGTCCGAGAAGAGAGCAGAGATGACTTCTATTGTGGAAGAGCTTGTTGGAAATCAGAAGATCGTGCAGGCTTTTTCCTATGAGGAGAGAGCTAATGAAAGGTTTGGAAAAGTAAATGAAGAGCTTCGCGTCTGCGGAATCAAAGCAATTTTCTTTTCCTCTATTACAAACCCATCCACACGCTTTGTAAATGGTCTTGTTTACACAGCAGTTGGAATTTTTGGTGCATTTACAGTAATTAAGGGCGGTATGACTGTGGGACAGCTGACCAGCTTCCTGAACTATGCAAATCAGTATACCAAGCCTTTTAATGAGATTTCCGGCGTTATCACAGAGCTGGAGAATGCGCTGGCATGTGCAAAACGTCTCTTTGACTTTATTGATACACCGGCACAGGAGCCAGATGCGCCAGATGCTTCGGAGCTGGAGAAAGCAGATGTCCGTGTAAGCGTGGAGAATGTTTCCTTTTCTTACAGAAAAGAAGTTCCGCTTCTTACTGATATTTCCATTGACGTAAAACCTGGACAGCGGATCGCTATCGTCGGACCTACCGGATGCGGTAAGACCACTATGATCAACCTTCTTATGAGATTCTATGATGTAGATAAGGGACAGATTAAGGTAAGCGGTTATCCGGTAAGAGAGCTGACAAGAGACAGCCTGAGACGAAACTTTGGTATGGTGCTTCAGGAGACCTGGCTGAAGGCAGGAACCATCCGCGAGAACATTGCCTATGGAAAGCCGGATGCGACTTTGGAAGAGGTTATGGAGGCAGCTAAGCATGCACATGCCCACAGTTTTATCAAGCGTATGCCAAATGGCTATGACACCGTGATTTCAGAGGGCGGTGGAAATATTTCCCAGGGACAGAAGCAGCTTCTTTGCATTGCAAGGGTTATGCTGATGCACCCAGCTATGCTGATTCTGGATGAGGCCACTTCTTCCATTGATACTCGTACTGAGGTGAAGGTGCAGAAGGCTTTTGCAGAGTTGATGGAAGGAAGAACCAGCTTTATTGTAGCACATCGTCTTTCCACTATCCAGGAGGCAGATCTGATTCTGGTCATGAAGGACGGAAATATTATCGAGCAGGGCAGACATGAGGAATTGCTGGCGAAGAAGGGCTTTTATGCGAACTTGTATGAGAGTCAGTTTGCTATTTCATAAGGGGGATGAATATGGAAAATAAGAATCTGGAAGAGACTGATGTAAATGAGAAGCAGGAAGTCGGAAATGGGAAGTCTGCTATGCCTATGAGAACCTGCCTGGTTATGATTCTGGCAGGGGTTTATGTGGCTTATCTGGGTGTTTCTCTTTGCCAGAATGTAATAAATGGTGCTGAGGGCAGCAGTCCTGGCTTTATGGTTGCGGGAGTGATTTTTATTGTGCTTGGCGTTGCTTTCGTGATCAATGGAATCCGCGGCAGCATAAAGGCTGGCAAGATGCAGAAGGAGCCGAATGCAGAAAGTGAAGCACAGGCTTCTGAGACAGAAATTTCAAGGACAGTTGAATCTAAAATGGAAAGTACTTCATCCTTGAATAAGAAAATGTCTATTGCTGACCGCGCTAATCTGGTTAGCCAGTTAGGGG
>ERZ773162.2922-NODE-2922-length-9901-cov-2.650010_pt1 | contig 9901 bp, 9 predicted proteins | sample MGYA00511113_ERZ773162 | MGnify/ENA primary metagenome ERZ773162 (study PRJEB29015, sample SAMEA2737807) | human gut metagenome | biome: human gut; feature: human-associated habitat; material: faeces | place: China | collected 2012 ... | reverse complement strand
TACTAGCCAAGGACGTCCGCCGAAATCGAGGCAAACCTGACAGAGGCAGTCATCCATCGGCAGAGCATACCCATAACGCTCAATACCCCTCTTATTACCCAAAGCTTGATAGATACATTCACCCAATGCAATGGCGGCATCTTCGATTGTATGATGTTCATCCACTTCCAGATCTCCTTTCACACGAATTGTCAAATCCATGCCGGAATGTTTTCCAATCTGTTCTAGCATATGATCGAAAAAGCCAAGACCGGTAGAGATATCACACATTCCATTTCCATCAAGATTCAAAGCTACATAGATATCTGTCTCTTTGGTGGTACGCTGTACTTCCGCTTTCCGCTCACCGGCAAACAAGTACTCGGCTATCCGATCCCAATCCGTAGTTGCAAGGGTACAGACTTCTTCCAACCCTTTTTCTTTGAGGCTTTCTATAGAATCCTGCAAGTAGATGGCACGACACCCTAAATTTCGGGCAAGTTCCACATCCGTAGGACGATCACCGATAACAAAGCTCCCGGCAAGATCATATTCCGGGCTATCCAGATATTTGGTCAACATACCGGTACGCGGTTTACGGGTAGGAGCATTATCTTCTGGAAAACTTCGGTCAATCAGAATCTCGTCAAAAGTAATTCCCTCGCCCTCCAACGTTTTTAACATCAGATTGTGAGCAGGCCAAAAGGTTTCCTCCGGAAGAAGTACCCAGTCCATCCTGATTGGTGACTATTACAAATTCGAAATCGAGTTTACTACGAATAAAGCCTAAGTTGCGGAATACTTTCGGATAGAACTCCAACTTCTCCAATGAGTCGAGCTGATAGTCGATGGGCGGTTCGATAACCAATGTTCCGTCTCTGTCTATAAATAATACTTTCTTTTTCATAATTTATTCCTGGTATTTTTTAAGAGCAGCCAACAAAGTGTCATTTTCCACACGGGTACCAACGGTAACACGCAGGCAGTTGCAACACAGTGAAACGGTGTGACGGTTGCGCACAATGATACCTTCACCTACCAGATAATTATAGATTTTCACAGCATCCGTCACCTTAACCAAAAAGAAATTGGCATCGGACGGAAAGAGTTGAATGGTACAAGGAAGTTTCTCAAATTCCGCTTCCAAATAATCACGCTCTTCCTTCAACGTCTTCACCCAACGTTCTATCTCATAGTATTTGTGTAACATGGAGATGGCTTGTTGTTGGGTAAGTTGATTGACGTTATAAGGGTATTTTATTTTACTGAGGATATCGATAATCTCTTTAGAAGCAAAGGCCATTCCTAAACGAATAGCAGCGCATCCCCACGCTTTGGAGAATGTTTGGAATACCACAAGATTAGGATATTTATCCAGCTCTTCGAGAAAAGAAGGAGCCTCGGAGAAATCATTGTAGGCCTCATCCAACATCACCAATCCTTCAAATCGGTTCAGTACTTTTTCTATCTCAGAACGGAGTAAGTCATTTCCTGTCGGGTTGTTGGGTGAGCAAAGAAAAATAAGTTTGGTATGTTCATCGGTAGCCGCCAATAACTTATCAGCAGAAAACTGAAAGCTATTATCCAACAATACTTTCCGGTATTCGACATCATTCACATCGGCACACACTTGATACATTCCATAAGTAGGATCGATAGCCACTACATTATCTTTACCCGGTTCGCAGAATGCACGAAAAACCAAGTCGATGGCCTCATCGCTACCGTTTCCAAGAAAAATATGCTCGGAGGATACTTTTTTGATTTTCGACAACAGCGTCTTCAATTCGCACTGCATAGGATCCGGATAGCGATTATGAGGTGTATTGTAGGGGTTCTCGTTTGCATCCAGGAAAACAGAAGCGGTGACTCCTTTATATTCATCACGTGCCGAAGAGTAAGGCTTTAATTTCCAGATATTCGGCCGGGTTAGTTCTTGTAACGTTTTCATCTTCATTTATTATTTATTGAAACGCAGATTAACGTAGATAGACACAGATTAAACTTTCCTTTGCGAAAATTCGCGTAAATCTGCGTTTCATATTAATTAATTATTAAGCCAGGCTTTTCAGACGAACTGTGACGGCATTTTTATGTGCATCCAGCTGTTCATTAGCGGCCATTTCTTCTATAGCAGGGCCAATCGCTTTTATTCCTTCCGGGAGAATTTCCTGAAATGTAATCTTACGGATAAAACTATCCAGACTTACACCACTATAGGCTTTGGCATAACCGTTGGTCGGCAGGGTGTGATTCGTTCCGGAAGCATAGTCGCCGGCACTCTCGGGAGTTAACGAACCTAAGAAGACAGAACCTGCATTTATCACACGTTCGGCCACTTCCATATAGTTTTCCGTTTCTATGATTAGATGTTCAGGAGCATACGCATTAGTCAGTTCCAATGCTTCATCGAGATCCTTCACTAAAATCAATTTACTATTCTCCAGTGATTTCGCTGCAATTTCACGACGGGGAAGTTCTGCTAATTGGCGCTCCACTTCTGCCATCACCTCTGTTTGAAGTTTCTCGGAAGTGGTAATCAATATGGCCTGGCTATCTATTCCGTGCTCTGCCTGTGACAAAAGATCTGCTGCCACAAAAACCGGATTGGCAGATGCATCAGCCAGAACTTCCACCTCTGAAGGACCGGCAGGCATATCAATAGCTACATCACGCAGGCTTACCAACTGTTTGGCAGCTGTCACATATTGATTGCCTGGACCAAATATCTTATATACTTTGGGGACACTCTCCGTTCCATAGGCCATAGCGGCAATAGCCTGTACACCACCAGCCTTGAATATTTTGCTGACACCTGCCAGTTGCGCAGCAAAAAGGATAGCCGGATGAATATTTCCATTTTTATCGGGAGGCGTGCAAAGTACGATTTCCTTGCATCCTGCAATTTTAGCCGGAACAGCCAACATCAATACAGTTGAGAAAAGTGGTGCTGTTCCACCCGGAATATACAATCCCACTTTTTCGATTCCTACCGATTTTTGCCAGCAAGTCACACCGTTCATTGTTTCTACCTTCTTTCCGATAAAACGTTGGGAAGCATGAAAGGTTTCAATATTTTGTTTTGCCAGGGAGATGGCTGCTTTCAGTTCATCGCTTACCAATGTTCCGGCAACCTGTATCTCTTCAGGAGTCACAGCAAGCGCAGACAAGGCGACTTTATCAAAAGTAGCTTCATATTCCAAGACGGCTTTGTCACCTTCTGTTCTTACCTTATTTATAATAGAGCGAACAGTGTCGAACAAATTTTCCGTATTCAGTGCCGGACGTTTCAAAAGTTCCGTCCACTGTTCTTTTGAGGGATATTTAATCAATCTCATGGTTCCTATTTTATTAGATACCTATATATTTATACAATCATCTTTTCAATCGGCAGTACTAAAATACCTTCCGCTCCCAGTCCTTTCAGTTTTCCAATGATTTCCCAAAAACGTTTTTCATCAAGTACTGTATGGACAGAGCACCAGCCTTCCTGTGCCAACGGCATCACCGTAGGACTCTTCATACCCGGCAATACAGCAATGATTTCTTCCAGTTTATCTTTCGGAGCATTCATCAATACATATTTTTTATCTTCGGCTGTTTTTACTGCATTCATGCGGAACAGCAGTTCTTCGAGCACTTCTTTTTTCTCGTCGCTCATATTCTTGTTGCCAATCAGCAATGCTTCCGACTTCATTACGACTTCCACTTCTTTCAAACGGTTACTTACCAACGTAGAACCGGAGCTTACAATATCGAAAATAGCATCAGCCAATCCAATTCCCGGAGACACTTCTACGGAACCGGTAATTACATGAATTTCAGCATTTACATTATTTTTTTTCAGGAAGTTACGAAGAATCACCGGATAAGAGGTAGCGATCTTCTTGCCTTCAAACCATGACAAACCGGGATATTCAATATCCTTCGGCATAGCCAGTGACAGACGACATTTGCTGAATCCGAGACGTTTGACAATTTCCGCATCTTCCTCCTTTTCCATAAACTCATTCTCACCCACAATTCCCAAATCAGCTACCCCGGTAGCTACCGTCTGCGGAATATCATCATCACGAAGAAATAGAACTTCGATAGGAAAGTTAGAAGACTGTACCAACAAGGTACGTTTAGTAGTGCTTAACTTGATATCTGACTCTTCTAAAAGTGCCATTGTCTCTTCGAAGAGACGCCCTTTGGCTTGTACTGCGATTCTTAACATGACTTTATTTAATTTTTAATTATAATATGCGTTGAGAAATAAAAAAAGGCTTACCGTATTCGGCAAGCCTTAGTTATCGTTTATATAGTTATACACAATATCATCCACGCCCACCGATTATTCGTTAGGAAAATGATGATGATGATGTGTAGTTGTATATTTCATATTTCTTTTATTAACTGCGACAAAAGTAAAGCATTTGTTTGAAACCACCAAACATTTATCACAAAAACTTGAGTTTTTATTTCAAATTAAAGGCAATATCTCTTCCGGCTCTACATCACATTTCGTAAAATGCATTTCGTCTTTCGACTTTTCTTTCGAGAAAGTAAAGTAGGTACAAACCGATTCTGTGCATACTTCTCCATCCTCATTATATAATTTTGCTTCAACAATGACAATGTTCCGCTTCACTTCTTTAATAGAGGCGCGCAATACTATATGAGAATCTTTGGTATCAACAGATTTTCGGTAACGGGTTTCCATCTTCGAAGTCACTCCAGTCGTTTGTAGTTTACGAAGCACCACCCACGCACAGATTTCATCCATCAAAACTGCTTGAATACCGCCATGCAAAGTGTCAATCCAGCCTTGATACTCGGGACGTGGCTTCCAAATGCTCACTACTTCGTCACCATCCTCATAAAATTCCATTTTTACTCCAGCTTCATTATTAGGAGCACAACCGAAACAATTGTACCCTTCCAAACCCTTCCAGGGATTTATTATCTTCTTCATAGTTCTCTCTTTTATTTAGTTTTACTTCCCAAATATAAGCAATTTATGAAAAGGAGATGCAATTTTCACTGATTTACTTTCTAATACAACGAATAGCGAAAGCTTTCGTATCAATACCCGCATTAGATTCTTCTATGATATTCGTATCACTTTTCATGTAGAAAACCTTAGTATCAATGGTGGCATTTGTATTGTCCAATGTCCAATATGCCAAATGTTTGTTCTCATAATCTGCTTGAAAAGCCCCTACATACATTCCTACAGGAATACCATTAAAACCGGATAAATTAGTTGCAGGTTGCACTTGTCCTTCCGTCTTCAGGGGCAACCAGGTCCCTGACTTCAACAAAGAAGCTTCCCCCTTCAAGTAGTCTTTTAAAATATTCCAGTCTTCCCAATTCGGTATACTCCAGTGAGTTGGCAAGATCCTACCGGAAAGCGCAACATTAGCGGTATAAAAATAATGCTCTGTAGTAGATTGCAAATATCCGGCTATATTTGCTGTTACCTGATTCAATTTAGGGAGCGCATCACCGTTTACATATAAAGATGTCTCCAAATTACTCCTCATCCAGTATTGAGTTCCGATCTTCACTAGCGGATAATTATGGATGACTCCTCCACGAACATCACGAACAATATCTTCCTGTGCCAAAACAGGTAACACATCATCTGCCAGTGTTACTGATAAGGAGATTGTTCCGTCTGCCAGCACATAAACATTATTACGAGCCAATAAGGTGCCATCCACATAGGTTAATGAATGATCTTCCATATTCCATGATACACTTCCACCATTCACTTTTCCTGATTTTCCTAATAACTGTGCTACAATCCCTTGAGATAAATTAACGCTACCGTCTTCTTTCATCGGATAGGCAACAATCGCTTGAGAAGAAAAATCCGGAGTAACAAGATACTCTTTACATATTTCGGCTACTTGTTTTCCCGAATGTATCACTTTGTACACATTCGATTTTTCAAAAGTCAGCTTCGATACATCTATGTATTTATGCAAAATACCCGATTCGGTATGATCCACTTCTGTTCCATCCCAATCCCCGATTTCTCCGTTCACTTTACTCATTAATATATCTTCGGCCGATACAAACGTTATTTCCAACTCTCTCTGTTTTCCACTTTCCAATTGTAAAGTGGATGGTAATAAACTGGTATATAGTTTGCCGGCAGCTTCCAATGTTATGTATTGATACCCAACAGTCGCCTCTTGGGGAATCAAAATAAGCTCTTTTCCTACCAGTCGACCGTCTTTTATTTCCCATTCTCCTGCAGGAGTAATATCTTTCTCTTCAGAATAGGCAGAGAATGTTTTCTTCTGAAAATCATAAATGGTCTTAGTATAAAAGCCACTCACCGAAAGTGTAGGTTTCACAGATAGTATTTCTTCTATATTCTCTCCCTCTCCGGGGACAAGGACTATTTTCATGCGAAAAAACTGGTGATTGTAAGTCAAAGCAACTGCTTCTTTACTGGCTAATACTTCCTTTTTGGAAGCAACTAGAAAATCAGAATGAGAATAATCATCCAGTTTATCTTGAGTTGTTGCAACGGTCACTTGCATGGAACTTTCCCCCATTGCTACTCCACTATTCTGATATGGATAATAACTGATTAAATTCAATGTAACTCCATCATCCGGATAGTAAACCGACTCATCAGATACAAACTCACCAGTAGATGAACGCACAAAATGAAGATTATCTGCATAACGTTCTTCTTGCATTGTAGTAGTTCCTGCAAGTGCAAATAATCCCACTTCATCTTTTTCTCCAAAACTATTGTTTACTACACGAGTATTCATGATCTCATGAATATCAGCTACAAACTTCAACGGAATATCTCCATTATTAATGATTTCCCCTTCTTCCTCCGAAATATGGTTTACACAAGCAGTAAACATAGTACAACAAAGGATAAAAAAACCTACTCCCACAAATAGGTTATGGCATGTTTTCATTTTGTTTTTCTATTAGTTCAAAAAAAGAAATTCTTGATTGAGCAGAAAGAATGCCATAAGAGGAAGTATTCACTTTCGGTTATGAAAAACCATACAACACGTCTGTTGCAACTGTAGAATCTTAAATTCCCACATTACAGTTTGAAATGTGGAAGCGAAAGTACAGATTATAGTTAAGAAAAGAAATATTTTCCTTTAAAAAGATTAATCTTTTATATAAAAAGCACGTAATCAGCCATTTAAATAACACATGCAAAAACAAGACATTCTGAACTCCACATTATTATATTAGCATTGGTTATTATTTACTATCCGTCATTTATTTCAAAAAGAATACCCCACTTCTATTCCGGCAATGTGTCTGCCTTGTGAAGATGCATATTGATAACAATAGAATGCATCCAACGACCAACATTTGGCCAAAGCTATTTCCACTCCGGGACGATAGCGCATACGATCGGCTCTCCAGAAAGAAGCGTCATCCAGACTCTGATAGATTTCAACAGAGAAATAAGGAGAAACAATTCCTTTTGTAGGAACATAGGATAATTTCAAGCGGGAACGCAAACGAGTTTCAGAGTTGCCACGATCCAACGTCTGCTGAAATCTTTCCCTTAGAGCTACTTTCAACCATTGATAACGAAAACTGGCAGTAGCAGTTATATGATAGCGATGTCTGAATTTCCAGTCTGAGTCACCCAAATTCCGAAGATGGGTTTCATAGCCAACACCCAGATTCAAAAATGAATAGGGCCGGTAACTTCCACCAACAGTCAGCCCCCAACGATCCAATTTACTCACATCATCTTTCATGCGTAATTCCAAATCACCTGAAACCGAAAAGCGAGAATCGATCTTATGATTGACCTTGAATTTAGTCCATGTATTGAAATCATCACTTTGTGCCCATACAGAAAATGATCCAAACAACAGCACAAATAATAGCCAAGTCTTAGTATTTAATATTATTCTACTCATTGATTTTCGGGTTAAAGTAGCAAAGATAGTAAATTATTTCCGGCAAAGAAAAATCATGATACTGAAATAAATCTGAAAAGATTAGCGACTTCTTTCCTTTTTTATTTCCCGGATTTTACGTACGTTTGTGACATTCTAATAATCCCTTTGTGAATTGAAACCTAAAATGCTATATGTGCGCAACAAATATTCCCGGTAATGAACGTTCGCTTGTCATCCGCCTGATAGCCGGAGATGAAGAAGCATTCTGTGAACTTTATGCGGCTTATAAAAATCGTCTGATATATTTTGCGATGCGTTTTCTCAAATCACGCGAATACGCAGAGGATATCTTTCAGGACGCCTTTACTATGATTTGGGAAAGTCGTCGTTTTATTAATCCCGACACATCTTTTTCTTCTTATTTATATACAATCATGCGCAATCGGATTCTAAATCATTTGCGCGAACTGGCAAGCGAAGACCGGCTGAAAGAGCAAATCCTTTCACAAGCTATAGACTATAGTAATGAAACAAACAATAAAATCATTGCCAATGATTTACAGAGGCTTATATCTCATGCACTGAAACAACTGACTTCCCGCCAGCGAGAAATATTCGAAATGAGCCGTGAGAAACAAATGTCTCATAAAGAAATAGCAAAAGCGTTGGGAATTTCTGTCAATACGGTACAAGAACATATCTCATCTTCTTTGCGTTCGCTTCGTATGTACTTGGAAAAACACTCTGTTACCGACACTGACCTAATTTTACTTCTTATCTGCCTCAATCTTTAGCGGAAGATAGTTTCTAACAGCATATACAGTTAAAGGAAGTTAACTATACCCTAGACATTCTTTTTCTTTGTGTACTAATTATACAAAGGGGAAATTAAGATACACCCGGATTCTAAATAACAGAATATGAAGAATACAGAAAATAATAAAAAACTATATCGCCGTTATCTGGACGATCTCTATACAACAGAGGATGCCCGGCAACTACTGAACAGTCTGCACGCCCCGGATAATCATGAAACACTCAATGAGTTGTCTTCCGATGTCTGGGAAGAAGCAGCCACACAGCAACCTCATACCGATCTTGAACGTGAACACTATAAACGAGAGGCACGTCAATTATTGAAACGTATAGAACATAAAAAACGTACTTGGTTCCGTCGTATCGCAGTTGTTACCGCCAGCACTGCAGCAATCGTTTGCCTGGTACTGGGCGGAATTCACTATCTGAAATATCTGAATGAACAACAAATTATCTATCTGGAAGCCTCAACCTCTTATGGCGAGCGCAAACAGATTCTTCTGCCCGACGGCACCCAACTAACACTCAATTCCTGCTCGCATGTCCGGTATCCGAATAATTTCACAGGAGAAGAGCGTAAAATAGTACTGGAAGGTGAAGGATATTTTCAGGTACACAAAAATGAAAAACAACCTTTCATTGTCAGCACCCGCCGTTTCGATGTATGTGTACTAGGAACCTGCTTTGATATAAAATCCTATTCTTCTGATGAAATCGTATCTGTAGAAGTGGAAAGCGGAAAGGTGCAGGTAGATTTGCCGGAAGCGATGATGCGGTTAAAAGGCAAAGAGCAAATACTTATCAATACCATTTCAGGCGAATACAGCAAACGACGGGAAGAGCGACCGGTAGCCATATGGAAAAAAGGCGGTCTGCGTTTCAACAGTACTCCGATACGTGACGTGGCAAAGGAACTGGAACGAATGTACAATTGCCGCATTACATTTGCCAACGGTAAATTCAACAATCTGATTTCTGGAGAACACGATAACAAGAGCCTGGAAGCAGTTCTTCAATCTATCGAATATACAAGTGGCATCCGGTATAAGAAGGAAGGCAACCGCATATTGTTATATAAATAGCAAAAAGATGTTAATCACACCCTAGTATATAGTTTACGGTGTGTATTACCTTGTAGAACCTTGAACATTTAACTTAAGTAGGTGATCTAAATTATTTATATATATCAGTACTAATATGGTTCATTTTCC
>ERZ773162.2920-NODE-2920-length-9906-cov-2.799411_pt1 | contig 9906 bp, 8 predicted proteins | sample MGYA00511113_ERZ773162 | MGnify/ENA primary metagenome ERZ773162 (study PRJEB29015, sample SAMEA2737807) | human gut metagenome | biome: human gut; feature: human-associated habitat; material: faeces | place: China | collected 2012 ... | reverse complement strand
CTTGACCTCCAGCAGCTCGTCCTTAATGATCTGCATCTGCATGCCGACGTTCGCAAGCACCTCCGTCAGGTGGGCGATCAGCTTCTCCAGTTCGTCGCGCTCGGCGAGCAGCTTGCCCCTTTCGAGTCCCGTCAGGGCGCGCAGGCGCATTTCGATGATGGCCGAAGCCTGAATGTCCGACAACTCGAAACGCTCGATCATCGTCTGCTTGGCGGCGTCGGGCGTCTGCGAGGCGCGGATGATACGCACGATCTCGTCGATGTTGTCCTGCGCGATCAGCAAACCCTGCACGATGTGCAGACGCTCCTCGGCCTTGCGCTTGTCGAAGCGCGTGCGGCGCACGACGACGTCGTGGCGGTGCTCGATGAAGTATTTGATCAGGTCGCGCATCGGCAGCATCTGCGGCCGGCCGTTGACCAGCGCGATGTTGTTCACGGCGAACGACGTTTGCAGCGGCGTGTTCTTGAACAGCGTGTTCAGCACCACGCTCGCAACGGCGTCGTGCTTCAGGATAATGATGATCCGCAGGCCGTTGCGGTCCGACTCGTCGTTGATGTAGGAGATGCCGTCGATCTTCTTGTCGCGGACCAGCTCGGCGATCTTCTCAATGAGCCGGGCCTTATTTACCATGTAGGGAAGCTCATGCACCAGAATCCGGCTCTTGCCGTTGGGCATGGACTCGATCTCAGTCACCGCCCGCACACGGATCTTTCCGCGGCCCGTACGGTAGGCTTCCTCGATGCCTCTGGTTCCGAGAATCATGGCTCCTGTGGGGAAATCCGGTCCTTTGATGATCTTTAAGATCTCCTCGATCTCCGTCTCCCGGTTCTCCAGAATCCGGTTGTCAATGATCTTCACGACAGCGGAAACCACCTCGCGAAGGTTGTGGGGCGGGATATTGGTCGCCATGCCGACAGCGATACCGGTGGTTCCATTTACCAGAAGATTCGGAATCCGGCTCGGCAGTACGGTGGGCTCTTTCTCAGTCTCATCGAAGTTCGGCTGGAAATCAACGGTGTCTTTGTTGATATCAGCCAGCATCTCCATGGAGATCCTGCTCAGTCTCGCCTCAGTGTATCGCATGGCTGCTGCGCCGTCGCCGTCCACGGAACCGAAGTTTCCATGGCCGTCTACCAGCGGATAACGGGTGGACCATTCCTGGGCCATATTTACCAGGGCTCCGTAAATGGAACTGTCACCATGGGGGTGATATTTACCCATGGTATCGCCGACGATACGCGCACACTTACGATGGGGCTTATCGGGTCCGTTGTTCAGCTCGATCATGGAGTACAGCACTCGTCTCTGTACGGGCTTTAAGCCGTCCCGCACATCCGGAAGAGCCCTGGAAGCGATTACACTCATGGCGTAATCGATATAGAACTTCTCCATGGTCTTTTTCAGGTCTCTTTCATGGACCTTGTCAAAAATATTGTCTTCCACGGTTTCTCCTCCTAAATGTCAAGATTTTCTACAAATTTCGCGTTTTCCTCGATGAACTCTCTTCTGGGCTCTACCTGATCTCCCATCAGGGTGGTGAAAGTCACATCCAGCTCGGAGGAGGCCTCGTCATCCATGTTCACACGAAGGAGGATCCTGCGCTCGGGGTCCATGGTAGTCTCCCAGAGCTGCTCAGGGTCCATCTCTCCCAGTCCTTTGTAACGCTGGATCTTGTTGTTCTGGTCACGGCCCACCTCGTTCAGGATCTTCGCGAGCTCCTCATCGCTGTAGGCATACCAGACTTTTTTGTTTTTCTCAAGCTTATAAAGGGGCGGCTGTGCCAGATACACATGGCCCTGGCGGATCAGCTCCGGCATGAAGCGGTAAAGGAAGGTCAGCAGCAGGGGGCTGATATGGGCGCCGTCCACGTCGGCATCGGTCATGATGATGATGCGGTCATAACGAAGCTTGCTGATATCGAAATCCTCATGAATACCGGTTCCGAAGGCAGTGATCATCGCTTTGATTTCCGCATTTCCGTAGATCCGGTCGAGTCTTGCCTTCTCCACGTTCAGGATCTTTCCGCGAAGAGGAAGTATCGCCTGGGTCGCACGGCTTCTCGCGGTCTTCGCAGAGCCACCTGCAGAGTCTCCCTCTACGATGTAGATCTCGCAGTTTTTCGGATCTTTGTCCGTACAGTCAGCCAGTTTTCCTGGAAGCGCCATGCCGTCCAGGGCAGATTTTCTCCGGGTGAGCTCTCTGGCCTTCCGCGCTGCCTCCCGGGCACGCTGGGCCATGATAGATTTCTCCAGGACGATCTTTGCCACCTGCGGATGCTGCTCCAGATAAATCGTGAGCTGCTCTGTCACCAGGTTGTCAACGGCTCCGCGCGCTTCGCTGTTTCCAAGCTTCTGCTTGGTCTGACCCTCAAACTGGGGCTCCTCGAGCTTGACGCTGACGATAGCAGTCAGACCCTCACGGATATCCTCGCCGGAAAGGCTGTCAGACTCTTTGATGAGCTTATTGGCCTTGGCATAGGCGTTAAAAGTCTTTGTCAGGGCGTTACGGAAACCGGTAAGATGTGTTCCGCCCTCCGGGGTGGTGATGTTGTTTACAAAGCTGTAAACACCCTCGTTGTAACCGTCGTTGTGCTGAAGGGCAACCTCCACAGAAACGCCGTCCCTGTTTCCCTCACAGTAGACGATCTCCGGATAAAGGGGGGTCTTTCCGCGGTTTAAGTAGCTCACAAACTCCTTGATACCGCCCTCATAGTGGAACACCTTCTGTACTGGCTCATCTTCCCTGTCGTCCCTCAGGATGATACGGATTCCCTTGGTGAGGAAAGCCATCTCCCGGAGACGGTGCTTCAGGGTGTCAAAATCATATTCTGTCTCTTCAAAAATCTCCGGATCCGGCTGGAAATCCACCCGCGTTCCGGTCTTCTCCACCGGGCAGTCGCCCACGACCTTTAAGGGATAGCAGACTTTGCCCCGCTCATAGCGCTGCTGGTAAATCTTTCCTTCATGGCAGATCCGAACCTCCAGCCAGGTGGAAAGCGCATTTACGACAGAGGCTCCTACGCCGTGAAGTCCGCCGGACACCTTGTATCCGCCACCGCCGAATTTTCCGCCGGCATGCAGGATCGTAAACACGACTTCTACCGCCGGAATACCTGCTTTGTGGTTGATTCCGACCGGAATGCCTCGTCCATTGTCAATGACTGTTACGGAATTATCTTTATTTATCGTTACCTGGATGGTATCACAATACCCCGCAAGAGCTTCATCAACTGCATTATCTACAATCTCATAAACCAGATGATGAAGACCTCTGGACGATGTACTGCCGATATACATACCCGGTCTCTTTCGTACAGCCTCAAGACCTTCCAATATCTGAATCTGATCTGCACCGTATTCTGCATTGCTCTCTGTGCCCATAGTAACCTCCTGTCTTTTCTTTTCATCCTTCGCAAACAACACCGTCTGCAACATGAAAAACTTTGTTCAACTGAAACTTGTTTTCTATAAAATCATCGATCCCCGTACAGGTGATCAACGTCTGTATATCATGTATACTGTCTAATAAATACTGCTGCCTGCTGCTGTCCAGTTCGGAAAGTACATCATCCAGAAGCAGTACCGGCGTATCTTTGATCGCTCTTTTTACCAGTTCGATCTCCGCAAGTTTCAGCGAAAGTGCAGCCGTTCTCTGCTGCCCCTGCGATCCAAATCTGCGGATATCTACACCCTTTACTTCAAAAAGCAGATCGTCCCTGTGAGGACCTGTCATGCTCATTTTCACCTTCAGATCCCGTTTCCTGGAAGTCTGAAGTTTTCTTTCGAATTCGTCCGCAGAAACATTTTTCTCATAACGGACCATCAGCTCTTCTCTGCCGCCCGTCAGATTTCTATGTATCTCTGCTACGATCACGCCAAGCTCTTCGACAAACCGCTCCCTTGATTCGATCAGCTTTTTTCCATATTTTACCAGCTGCATATCCCATATATCCAGCATTTCTTCATACTGACTGTTAAAAGAACACTCTTTCAGCAGCTTATTTCTCTGTATGATCACTTTATTGTAATTGGAAAGCTCGTGTAAGTAAAGCTTATCCAGCTGACAAAGTTCCATATCAATAAAACGCCGCCGCTCCGCCGGTCCGTTTTTAATGATACCAAGATCCTCCGGTGAGAAAAAAACGAAGTTTGCAATTCCAAGCAGCTCTGCCGCCTTTCTGATCGGCACGCCGTTGACTGCAATGCCCTTCGGCCGGTTCTTTTTCAGATGCATATCGATCTCATAAGCACTCTGGCTTCTGCTGATCGCCATCCGTATATGAGCTTCTTCCTCACCAAAACGGATCATTTCCCTGTCTTTACTTCCCTTATGGGATTTCGTCGTTCCGCATAGATATACCGCTTCGAGAATATTGGTCTTCCCCTGGGCATTGTTCCCATAGAAAAGATTTGTTCCCTTATCAAAAGACAACTGCAGCGACTCATAATTGCGGAACTGATTCAGCTTCAAAGATTTTACTATCATTCCATCAATCTGTAATTTTTACAGTCTGACCATCATATTCTACCACATCGCCGGCATGCAGTTTCTTGCCTCGCTGTGTTTCTGTCTGGCCGTTTACCTTCACAAGACCATCCTGAACGGCATATTTTGCGTCCACGCCGGACTCTACAAAACCTGCTGCTTTCAATGCCTGACCAAGTTTGATAAACTCATCTCTTAATTTAATTGTTTCCATAAACTTTCACTCCTTATGCCATAAAATTAACCGGCAAGATCAAATATATATAAGATTGCTGTTCGTCTCTGATAAAGCATGGTGCTTTCGGGTTCATCAGATAAATATCAACCGTTTCATCATCAATAACACGAAGAGCATCGATCAGAAATCGCGGATTAAATCCGATCATAATGTCCTTGCCTTCTTTATTGATGTCAATTTCTTCATCCATAGAACCGATCTGAGACTGAATCTTAAGTTCAATATTATCATCTGTGATTGAAAGGATGATCGGTTTTTTATCACTTTCTTTTACCAGAAGTGTCGCACGGTCAATACAGTCCAGAAGCTCTTTTTTATTTACCTGAATCTTGGTTTCGTAGTCACTGGAAAGCATCTGATCAATGCGGAAATATTCACCCTCAATCAGACGTGACACAACAACGGTATCATCAAATTCAAAGACAATATGATTTTTTGTAAAGAAAATACTGACTTCATCTTCGGTTTCGCCTGATAAAATCTTACTGATTTCGATAAGTGTCTTTCCAGGAACGACAACTTTGATATCAGAATATTCCTCTTTTAATTCAATTTTCCGTATACTTATGCGGTGTCCATCCAGGGATACTACACGCAGCATATCGCCTTTGACTTCGAATAATTCGCCGGTCATCATCTTATTGTTTTCATTGGCTGCGATCGAGAAAATAGTCTGACGAATCACCTCTTTTAATGTAAACTGAGAGACAACAATATGATTATCTCTTTCTACATAAGGAAGATAGGAAAATTCTTCCCCGGACTGACCGCTGATGCTGAATTTTGCCTTCTCACAGGTGATGGTAGTCGTCAGATTTCCGTCTGTTTCAATCGTAACATCATTATCAGGAAGTTTACGAATGATATCAGAGAAAATTTTTGCATCAATTGCAACAATTCCTTTTTCCAGAATGGTACCGTCAACGATAGTTTCAATTCCAAGCTCCATATCGTTGGCTGTAAATTTAATATTGTTTGTGGATGCATCAATCAAAATACATTCCAGGATAGGCATGGTTGTTTTTCCTGGGATTGCTTTCAGAACAATATTCACACTTTTTAAAAGATTACTTTTTGAGCATACTAATTTCATTGTGTTGATAACTCCTTTGTGGGTTAAATGAGATAAATTAAAGAGAAAATTCGCAGTAGCCGCCGTAGGGGATGTGAATATGTGAATAACTCCCAAAATCCTTGAATTTAAGGGAAAAAACAGGTTGGATAAACTGGTGAAAAGTCCACAAATTTCTGAGGAAAACCGGTGGGTTATTAACATCCTCAGAAATTGGCTAAAGTTATTCACACAGTATCCAACACATATCCACATTATTTTGTGCACAAATAAAAAGACGATGCTTTTTCGGCCGTCTAGTTTGGATTTAGTTTCTTTTTAATGATATCTATCGTGTTTTTCAGATCATCGGAAGTCTCAATTTCTTTCGAAATTTTCTCAACTCCATGAAGTACGGTCGTATGATCGCGGTTTCCCATCAGTTTTCCGATCGCTTTGAGCGGTGTGCTGGTCATTTCACGGCACAGATACATGGCAATCTGCCTTGGAATCACGATATCAGCACTTCGTTTGGAACCTTTTATATCATCTGTTTTGATATGAAAGTGTTCTGCAACGGTCAGAAGGATCAGATCCGGGGTGATTTCTCGTTTTGCGTTCGGTGAAATCATATCCTTTAAGGCTTCCTGTGCCAGTTCTACTGTAATTTCGCGGTGTTCAAGACTGCTCATTGCAGTGATCCGGTTCAGTGCACCTTCGAGTTCACGGATATTAGACTTGATATTGGTAGCAATATACTGAATGACTTCATCATCCAGATGGTAACCTTTTTCTTTGGAATCACGTTCTTCTTTTTTGCGGAGGATTGCCATCCTTGTCTCATAATCCGGGGAAGAAATATCTGCGATCAGGCCCCATTCAAAGCGGGATTTCAGCCTTCCTTCCAGCGTTGCGATCTCTTTCGGCGGTTTATCGGATGAAATGATGATCTGCTTTTTCGCACCATGCAGGTCGTTAAACGTGTGGAAAAACTCTTCCTGTGTGGACTCTTTTCCGATGATAAACTGGATATCGTCGATCAGCAGAACGTCGATATTACGGTACTTTTCACGGAATTTTGTCATAGCAGTATTATTGCCGTTTCGGATCGCTTCAATCAGTTCATTCGTAAAGGATTCACTCGTTACATAAAGTACTCTGGTCTGTGGATTATTTTCCAGGATAAAGTGTGCGATCGAGTGCATCAGATGGGTTTTCCCCAGTCCAACACCTCCGTAGAGGAAGAGGGGATTGTAGATTTCGCCCGGGGATTCGGCAACTGCCAAAGATGCAGCGTGTGCAAATTTGTTGTTGCTTCCGACAACGAAGTTTTCAAAGGTATATTCCGGATTTAAATTTGCTTTTTCTAATATATTATTGAAAGAATTGTCAGTATTCGAAGAGGAATCCGCTTCTTTTACAACATTTTGTTCTACAGTATACACGATCTTGGTGCAGTCCAGTCCTGTAAGCTCTGCAATCGTAGAACGAAGCGGAGTTGTAAACTTCTTATTTATATAGGAATTAATGAAATCCTCGTTAATACCCATTTCATCAATCGGGACATAAATAAAAAGAGTGCCTTCGTCACTGTCATATCTTTGTACTTGAAGTGGTTTGATCCAGGTGTTGATGGAAATTGGGGAAAATCCGAATTCTGTACTGAGGGTATCCACAACACTGTCCCACTTTTCTTCTATGATATTCATGAGGATCTCCTTTTAAGGCCAGTTTTACTTATTTAATATTAAACTAAAACAGGAAAATTATCAATGCTTATTTTTGAATGTGCATAACTTTTCGACAATAATCCACACTCAAAAATGCGATAAAATGGGCGTTTGTGGGAAAAATGTAGAAAATATGCAAAAGTTACACACGAAGTTATCCCCAAGTTATCCCCAAAATGTGGATAACTGAGTGTAAACTATGCAGATGTCCGCTTTGCATCTGTTTGTCTATGGGACTGACAGGAACGGTTCTGCCCCAAAGCTCGGTTCAATTGAAAAAATCACGGAATTACTTGACTTTATGGGGCTTTGCATATATAATTGAAACGATGTTTTCTAAACAGATAAAACAGATTTTATATTTGATAAGGAGGTGCCGTAATAATGAAAATGACATTTCAGCCAAAGAAAAGATCCAGAGCTAAAGTTCATGGATTCAGAGCAAGAATGAGCACTGCAGGCGGAAGAAAAGTACTTGCTGCCAGAAGATTAAAAGGAAGAAAAAAATTATCAGCATAGGCCGCAGATGTGTGGCCTTTTCTTCTATGTTCGTCTTTTGAAAGGATGACAGAAAAAAGGAAGCAGTATGATATTTTCAGAGTCTTTGAAAAAAAACAGAGATTTCCAGACGGTATATAAGTATGGAAAGTCGGCCGCCAACCGTTATCTCATTATGTATATCTATCCGAATCAGACAGAGAGGAACAGACTTGGGATTTCGGTCAGTAAAAAGGTGGGCAATAGTGTGGTCAGACACAGACTGGCCAGATTGATAAGAGAAAGTTATCGCCTGAGTGAAACCAGGTTTCACTCAGGATATGATATTGTAGTAATTGCAAGACCTGTTGCAAAAGATAAGAATTATTTTGAAGTAGAAAGTGCATTATTACATCTTGGTAAAGTGCATAAAATAGCAGGTTGATATTCATGAAAAATATTTTAATCGCAATGATCCGGTTTTATCAGAAATTTCTGTCACCATTAAAGCATACGAGATGCCCCTATACACCGACCTGCTCGCAGTATGGCCTGGAGGCGATACAGAAATACGGGGCTGTTAAAGGAAGTCTTCTGGCATGCTGGAGGATTTTGCGATGCAATCCCTTTTCCAAGGGTGGTTATGATCCCGTTCCGTAAACGGGTAGGAAGAATTAAAAATAGAAAATTGAATATGAAGAACTGCTGTATAATGTCAGGTGAATATGCAGGAGGAAGGTTATGTTATTAACAAAAAGCAACACCATCATCATTGGACAGGTGGCAACACTGTTAGGTCTTTTGATGAATGCGATTTTTAGTTTCACTGACGGGGTGTTTGGGATTTCCAATATCGGTGTATGTATTATTTTGTTTACACTGGTTATTTATGCCCTGCTCACTCCACTCACGATCAAACAGCAGAAGTTTTCAAAGATGTCTGCGATCATGAATCCTGAGATAAAGGCAATCCAGAAAAAGTATGCCGGCAAAAACGACCAGGTAAGTATGATGAAGATGAACGAAGAAACACAGAATGTATATGCAAAATACGGTGTTTCTCCGATGGGAACATGTCTTCCGATGCTGATTCAGCTGCTGATCCTGTTTGCATTGTATCGTGTAATCTGGAATATTCCGGCTTACGTTGCAAGTGTAAAAGATGTATTTACTCCTCTTGTAAATGTTCTTTTAAAGACACAGGGTACACAGCAGTTTTTAGCTGATACAGTAGGAAACCAGGTCAATTTCCAGAGACTTGGTTATACAGCAAACAGTGCGATCGATGCACTGTACAAGTTCAAACCGGCAGACTGGACTGCAATGGCAGAGAAGTTTCCGGATCTGTCAGGTATGATCTCACAGACAACAGGCAGTCTTGATAAAATGAACTATTTCCTGGGATTGAATATTTCCAATTCACCGATGACAGCGATGGTGGAAAATTTCAAGGCACATAACTGGATTTTATTTGTATGTGCACTGGCAATCCCGGTACTGGCAGGTTTAAGCCAGTGGCTCAACACCAGACTGATGCCGCAGGCAGCAGCAAGCCCGGCAGGAGACGACAGTTCCATGGAAAGCTCCATGAAGATGATGAACAATATGATGCCTCTGGTATCTGTATTCTTCTGTCTGTCACTTCCGATCGGTCTTGGTATCTACTGGATCGCAGGTGCGGTATTCAGAGGTATCCAGCAGGTTGTTGTCAACAAACATATGGAAAAGATGGATATGGACGCACTGATCCGCAAAAATGTGGAGAAAATGAATGCCAAACGTAAGAAACAGGGACTTCCGCCAAAGAAAATTTCTGAGCATGCAAAAGTAAACTTCAAAGATCTTGAGGATGCACAGAAAGTGGATGAGAAGAAACAGGCAGAACGTCAGAAAAAAATCCAGGATTCTACGGAGTACTATAAACA
>ERZ773162.2917-NODE-2917-length-9908-cov-3.672993_pt1 | contig 9908 bp, 10 predicted proteins | sample MGYA00511113_ERZ773162 | MGnify/ENA primary metagenome ERZ773162 (study PRJEB29015, sample SAMEA2737807) | human gut metagenome | biome: human gut; feature: human-associated habitat; material: faeces | place: China | collected 2012 ... | reverse complement strand
ATCCTCAAGGTATCCGGCATCGTGCAGGACAAGGTAAAGGCAGCAATTGAGAACATGACCGGCATGAAGGTGTCCGAAGTGAATGTCCGCGTAGCCGGCATCGTGCTGGAATAAGGTTGGACAAAGTAAGAAGGATGTCTCAAGAGGCATCCTTTTTTAATCGTACAGGAAATAAATATGGGAGGCAAGGATGAAGAGAAGAGAATTAAGAGAGCATATTTTCCAGCTTCTGTTCCGTGTGGAATTTAATGGACAGGACGAGATGGCAGAGCAGGTGAGTCTGTATGTGGAAGATATGAAAGAAGAAGAGATCGTAGAGCCAAAGGACGAGATCTATATTGAAGAAAAATACAAGAAGATCGTGGAGAAGCTTCCGGAGATCGATGAGCTGCTGGAGAAGTATTCCAAAGGCTGGAAGCTGTCGCGTATGAACAAGGTGGATCTGACGATCCTTCGTCTGGGCGTATACGAGATGAAATATGACGAGGATATTCCAGAGCGCGTGGCGATCAACGAAGCAGTGGAGCTTGCAAAAAAATTCGGTGGAGATGAATCTCCTGCATTTGTCAACGCAGTTCTGGCAAAACTTTCCAGTAAAGAGGCTTAAAGCGCAAGAGGCATAGAGATGGCGAAAAATGTGTATTCGGTCAGACAGGTGAACGCCTATATTAAAAATATGTTTGTACAGGATTTCATGCTGAACCGGATCTATGTAAAAGGGGAAGTATCCAACTGCAAATATCATACATCCGGACATGTATATTTTTCCCTGAAGGATGAGTCCGGGGCGATAGCCTGTGTGATGTTCGCGGGAGAACGGCGCACAGGGCTGCCCTTCCGTATGCAGGAAGGGCAGAAGGTGATTGTGCTGGGAAGCGTCAGTGTCTACGAGAGGGACGGGCGTTATCAGCTCTATGCCAGAGAGATCCTGCCGGACGGAGAAGGAGATCTGTACCGCAGGTACGAACAGCTCAAGCGGGAGCTGGAAGAGATGGGCATGTTTTCTCCGGAGTATAAGCAGCCTATCCCATTTTACAATCGGAAGATCGGGATCGTGACAGCTCCAACAGGAGCCGCGATCCGTGATATTATGAATATCAGCAGACGGCGGAATCCTTATGTGCAGCTGATCCTCTACCCGGCTCTGGTGCAGGGTGAACAGGCGGCGGAGAGCATTGTAAAGGGAATACAGACGTTGGATGCTTACGGTGTGGATGTGATGATCGTCGGGCGTGGCGGTGGATCCATTGAGGATCTGTGGGCATTCAATGAGGAGATCGTGGCGCGTGCTATCTTCGAGTGTCGCACACCGGTGATCTCGGCGGTGGGTCATGAGACGGACACCACCATTGCAGATTATGTGGCGGATCTTCGGGCACCGACCCCATCCGCAGCAGCGGAGCTGGCTGTGGTGGATTACCGTCAGCTGGTGGAGAGTGTACGGATCTTTAAGAATCAGCTGGCAGACCGGGTGGAGCAGAAGATAGTAAGGAACCGTGACCGGGCAAGATACCTGCAGGCGCGGCTTTTGCAGGCAAGCCCACAGTATCAGCTTCGGGAGAAGCGGCAATATGCAGCAGATTTGAATGATAAAATGCGGCAGGCATTTTCAGATAAAGTAAAAGACCGGCGGCACAGGCTGGCATTATATGCGGAGCGGCTGGATGGCTGTTCCCCTTTGAAGAAGCTTCAGCAGGGATACTCATATACAGAGAGCCCTGATGGAAAAGCATTGACCTCCATCACTCAGGTGAAGGAAGGGGATGCAGTGACCATTCATGTGACGGACGGAACCGTTGTAGCGCGGACGGAAGGTATCCGCAGTCTGGAAAGGAACGGCTGATATGGCGAAGAAGAAAGAGACAGCAGAGCAGGAGCAGTTTCGGCTGGAAGAGGCATTTGACCGGATCGAAGCACTACTGGAGAAACTGCAGGATAAAGATGTGACACTGGAGGAGTCCTTTGGTCTCTATCAGGAGGGCATGGGGCTTCTGAAACTTTGCAACGAGAACATTGATCATGTGGAAAAGCAGATGCTTCAGATCGATGAGGAGGGACAGACACATGAATTTTCGTGAGGAACTAAAAAGTAAGACGGCAGCTGTTGAGAAGATCGTGGAGAGCTATCTGCCGGAGGAGAGCGGTACGCAGCATGAGATCATGGAAGCCATGAATTACAGTGTGACAGCAGGTGGCAAGCGTCTGCGCCCGCTGCTGATGCAGGAAACCTATCGGATGTTCGGAGGAGAAGGCAGGGAAGTGGAGCCGTTCATGGCAGCTATGGAGATGATCCACACCTATTCTCTGGTGCATGATGACCTGCCCGCTATGGACAATGATGAGTACCGCCGTGGTAAGCTGACCACCCATGCAAAATTCGGACATGCCATGGGTGTGCTGGCAGGAGATGCACTTCTGAACTATGCCTTTGAGACCGCAGCAGAGGCGTTCGATAAGAGTACAGATCTGCGCCGCACGGCAAAGGCACTGCAGATCCTGTCCAGAAAGGCAGGAATCTATGGTATGATCGGCGGACAGGTGGTGGATGTACAGTCCTCCGGGCATGCCATCGACCAGGACAGGCTGGATTTTATCTACGAGCTGAAGACAGGAGCGCTTCTGGAGGCGGCCATGATGGTGGGAGCTGTGCTGGCAGGAGCTTCTGAGGAAGAAGTATCTGTGATCGAGAAGGTAGCTTCTGATGTGGGAATCGCATTCCAGATCAGGGATGATATTCTGGATGTGACCAGCACACTGGAAGAGCTGGGTAAACCCATCCACAGTGATGACAAAAATGAAAAGACGACGTATGTGACATTAAAGGGACTTAAACAGGCAGAAAAGGATGTGGAAGAGATCTCTGCAAGAGCCATTGAAGGATTTGCGTCCATTCCTTATAAGAATGTATTTCTGACTGAACTGATAAAATCTCTGGTGTATAGAGAGAAATAGAGGGATTCGATATGGTGCTGGAAAAGATCAATCAGGTAGGGGATATCAAACAGATACCACCGGAAGAATATGACACACTGGCAGAAGAGATCCGGCATTTTCTTGTAGAGAAGATCAGCCGGAGCGGAGGACATCTGGCTTCCAATCTGGGTGTGGTAGAGCTTACGATGGCACTCCATCTGTGTTTTGATTTTCCGAAGGATAAGGTAGTCTGGGATGTGGGACATCAGTCCTATACGCACAAGCTTCTGACCGGCAGAAAGTCAGGATTTGACGAGCTTCGGAAATATGGCGGTATGAGTGGTTTCCCCAAGAGAAAGGAAAGTGACTGTGACTGTTTTGATACGGGACACAGCTCGACTTCTATCTCTGCAGGGATCGGTCTGGTGGCAGCCAGAGATCTGCAAGACGGTGACGAGCATGTGATATCCGTAATCGGAGATGGTGCGCTGACTGGCGGCATGGCTTATGAGGCGCTGAACAATGCTTCCCGTCTGAAACGGAATTTTATTATTATTCTCAATGACAACAACATGTCCATTGCGGAAAATGTGGGCGGTATGTCCGAGTATCTGAACGGACTTAGAACCAATGAAGCTTACACGAATTTTAAGACTGGTGTAGAGCAGTCTCTGAGCAGGATCCCAGGTGGCAGCCATCTGGCGAACCAGCTGAAGAAGACCAAGAGCGGTATTAAACAACTCTTCATTCCCGGCATGCTCTTTGAAAATATGGGGATCACCTACTTAGGACCGGTGGATGGTCATGATATTGGAAAGCTTCAGGATATTCTGAATAAAGCAAAGAAAGTAAAGGGAGCCGTTCTGGTCCATGTACTGACCAGGAAGGGGAATGGTTATGTACCGGCAGAGCGCCATCCAGCCAGATTTCACGGCGCAGAGCCGTTTGATATTGAGACCGGATTACCTCTGAATAAGAAGAAAAAAGCCAATTACCAGGATGTATTTTCCACTTGTATGGTGAAGCTGGGACAGCGAAATGAGAAAGTAGTAGCCATCACAGCAGCCATGCCGGATGGAACCGGACTGAAGCGGTTTAAGAATATTTATCCGGATCGTTTTTTTGATGTGGGGATCGCAGAAGGTCATGCAGTGACCTTTGCAGCAGGACTGGCAGCAGGCGGCATGCGCCCGATCTTTGCAGTGTATTCATCGTTTTTGCAGAGAGCGTATGATCAGGTGTTGCACGATGTCTGTATCCAGAACCTGCCGGTGGTATTTGCCATTGACCGTGCAGGACTGGTAGGAAGCGACGGGGAAACCCATCAGGGAATCTTTGATCTGTCCTATTTGTCCAGTATCCCCAATATGCATATTATGGCTCCGAAGAATAAATGGGAACTGTCTGATATGCTGAAATACGCAGTGGAGTTTGACGGACCGATAGCTCTTCGGTATCCGAGGGGCGAGGCTTACGATGGACTCAAAGAGTACCGTCGGCCTATCGAATACGGCAAGAGTGAAGTGATCTACGAGGAAGAGGATATCGCGCTGCTGGCTGTGGGAAATATGGTGAAGATCGCTGAGCAGGTGCGGAAGAACTTAAAGGAGATCGGTTACAGCTGTACATTGGTCAATGCAAGATTTGTAAAGCCTATTGATACAGAGGTGCTGGATATGCTTTCCGCTGACCATAAGCTGCTGGTGACCATGGAAGAAAATGTAAGAAGCGGCGGTTATGGTGAGAAGGTCATGGATTATGTGGTGGAACAGGAACTTCCGGTGAAGCTTCTGAACATTTCTCTGCCTGATGAATATGTGGAGCATGGTAATGTGTCACTTCTCTATGAGGAAGTAGGTATTGATGCACAGACTGTGACCAAACGGATCATTGAGAAATATATTACCTGCCGAAAGGAGCAGAAATAGACGATGAAGACAAGACTGGACGTTCTCATGGTAGAACGGGGACTGGCAGAGTCCAGGGAAAAAGCAAAAGCGATCATTATGTCCGGAAATGTATTTGTAGACGGACAGCGAGAGGACAAGGCAGGAGCGTCCTTCCCTGAAAAAGCAGTCATTGAAGTAAAAGGAAGCCCTTTAAAATATGTAAGCCGTGGCGGATTAAAGCTTGAGAAGGCAATGAGTCATTTTGATGTGGAGCTTCATGACAAGGTCTGTATGGATGTAGGATCATCCACCGGCGGATTTACGGACTGTATGCTGCAGAATGGAGCAAAGAAGGTCTTTGCTGTAGACGTGGGAAACGGACAGCTGGCATGGAAGCTTCGCCAGGATGAGCGGGTGGTCTGCATGGAAAAGACGAATATTCGTTATGTGACACCGGAGCAGATCGGCGAGCCTGTTGAATTTGCTTCGATTGATGTAGCATTTATCTCTCTGACCAAGGTGCTGGAACCGGTGCGCGAGCTTCTGTGCCCGGGTGGAGAAGTGGTGGCACTGATCAAGCCTCAGTTCGAGGCAGGAAGAGAGCAGGTGGGTAAGAAAGGTGTGGTCCGTGACAAATCTGTCCATCTGGAAGTTATCAAAAAGGTGCTGGAATATGCACTGAGCATTGGATTCTCTGTATTGAATCTGGAATTTTCCCCGATCAAAGGACCGGAGGGAAATATTGAATATCTGGCACACCTGAAGAAACAGGAAGAGGGAATGGCTCCCAAGAGCTGCCCGGTAGATCCGGAAAGAATTGTGGAGCAGGCGCATCAGACGCTGTAAGGGGTTATGAAAACATTTTATATTATTGCAAACAGTGATAAAGAAGAGAGTCTTCGGCTGGCAGAACAGGCAAAGCGATATCTGACCGAGCGGGGACAGGTCTGTGTGGTACGCGGACAAGAGCAGGAGCATGGAAATGCTCACTGTGAGCTTCCTTCCGGCAATGTGGACGGGATTCTTGTGCTGGGCGGCGATGGAACGCTGCTGCGGGCAGCCAGAGAACTGGCTGGCAGAAAGATCCCATTTCTGGGGATCAATCTGGGACATCTGGGATATCTGGCAGAGATCGAGGAGCAGAATCTTATGCCGGCACTGGATCGACTGATCGAAGGCAGTTATACGGTGGAAGACCGGATGATGCTCAGAGGAAGTGTCTGTGTGGATGGACAGCAGATTGCCAGTGATATTGCGCTGAATGACATTGTGCTCAATCGAAGCGGCAATCTTCGTGTAGTAGATTATAAGGTCTATGTAAATGGAGAATATCTCAATTCCTTTACGGCAGACGGTATGATCGTCTCCACACCGACAGGTTCTACTGGTTATAGTCTGTCGGCGGGCGGACCGATTATCTCCCCTACAGCATCCATGCTGGTGCTCACACCTATCTGTCCACATACACTGAATTCCCGAAGCATTGTATTTTCCGGGGAGGATCACATCAGGATTGAGATCGGAAAGGGAAGACGGGGAGACACAGATGAGGCATGTGCAACCTTTGATGGAGATGCGATTTTTCCATTGAAGACAGGGGATTATGTGGAAATCAAAAAGTCCAGAGAAGTGACCAGGATCTTAAAGATCAATCAGGTCAGCTTTCTGGAAGTACTCCGCAACAAGCTGAGCAGAAATTAAGACAGGAAGGATATGCGGTATGAAACTGAAACGTCATGAAAAAATCATTGAATTGATCGAACAATATGATATCGAGACACAGGATGAACTGGCAGAACTGCTTCGAAAAGAAGGATTTGATGTGACGCAGGCTACCGTATCCCGTGATATCAGAAAGCTGGCACTGTCCAAGGTGCCGGGAAAGAATGGTCGCCAGAAATACGCGCTTCTGAACCATCAGGATCACCAGATGGCAGAAAAGTACGTGGGAATCTTAAGGGAAGCATTTGTTTCCATGGATCAGGCGCAGAATATTCTGGTGATCAAGACCGTGTCCGGTATGGCCATGGCTGTTGCCACAGCCCTTGATAATATCGGATGGAAAGAGATTGTTGGATGCATCGCCGGAGACGACACCATCATGTGTGCGATCCGGACGATGGAGGATGCCCAGACCGTGATGGCGGAGCTGGAGAAGATCGTAAGGAGGTAGAAAAACCGATGCTGCTGCACCTGCATGTAAAGAATCTGGCCTTGATTCGTGAGGCAGAGATCGATTTTTCAGAGGGCCTGAATATATTGACCGGAGAGACGGGAGCAGGAAAATCAATCCTGATTGGTTCCATGACAATGGCGCTTGGTGGAAAAGTGCCCAGGGAAATGGTGCGGGAGGATGCGGACTACGCGCTCTCAGAACTGGTCTTCACGGCAGACCGGCCGGAGATCCGGCATAAATTAGAGGAACTTGGTATTCCGGCAGAGGATGAACAGGTTATCCTGTCCCGGAAGATCTCTAAGGGTCGCAGTATCTGCAGACTCAATGGAGAGACCGTCAGCACTTCTGTGCTCAAAGATGTGGCGTCCTGTCTCATCGATATCCATGGACAACATGAGCATCAGTCATTATTGAATAAGCGGAAGCATCTCGAGATTCTGGATGAATATGCCGCAGAAGCACTGGCAGATGTGAAAAAAGCGCTGCGGAAGCAGTACGATATTGTAAAAAAGCTTCGCCGGGAACTGGAAGAAGCTTCTATGGATGAAAATGACCGGATGAGAGAACAGTCTTTGCTGGAATTTGAAGTGCAGGAGATCGAGGAAGCAAATCTGAAGGTCGGGGAAGATGAGGAACTGGAAGAGCGCTTCCGCAAGATGAGCAACAGCCGCAGGATCGTGGAGGCACTTGGCATCGTGCAGCAACTCTGCATGGACGGCGAACCCAGTGCCACGGAACTCATTGGTCGTTCCTGTAGGGAATTATCCGGTGTGGAGCGTTATGGAAAAGAGATGGAGAGTCTCTCTTCCCAGCTTCAGGAACTGGATGCCATGCTTTCAGATTTTGGACGAGAGCTGGAAAGCTGTATGGAGGATCTGGAGTTCTCTGAGCAGGAATTCCAGGAGGCAGAAGAACGTCTGAATCAGATCAATCATCTGAAAGCCAAATATGGACAGACCATCGAAGAGATCCAGGCGGCAGCACAGGAACGGAATGAACGGCTTGACCTGTTGATGAATCTTGGCGAGCATAAGGAAAAGCTGGAGCGAGAGCTTATAAAGGCAGGAGAGGTTCAGATGACCCTCTGCGATCAGGCACATGAGATCCGAGAGCATGCTGCAGGTCAGCTGGCAGAACTTATGAAAGCGCAGCTGGCAGAATTGAATTTTCTGGATGTGGAATTTGAAATTGCTGTACAGCGGATGGAAGAGCCGGGGGCAGATGGAGCAGATGATGTAGAATTTCTGATCAGCACCAATCCGGGTGAATCCTTGAAGCCTCTTGGCAGGATCGCATCCGGCGGTGAGTTATCCCGTGTGATGCTGGCTATCAAGACGGTGCTGGCAGATCAGGATGCCATTGAGACAGTGATCTTTGATGAGATCGACACAGGTATCAGCGGCAGAACGGCACAGAAGGTATCAGAGAAGCTGGCGCTGATCGGACGAAGCAGACAGGTCATCTGTATCACCCATCTGGCACAGCTTGCATCCATGGCAGACAGCCACTACTGTATTGAAAAACGGGCGGTGGATGGCAGCACCCAGACAGGAATCCGGCTGCTTGATGAACAGGAGTCCGTGGAAGAACTGGCGCGGATCCTTGGCGGTGCCCAGATCACGGATGCAGTGATCGATAATGCCAGAGAGATGAAGAAACTGGCGCAGAAGTTTAAAGCACATAGGTGATTCTTCAGAGTCAATTATATTTATTAAACATGTGCATGACTCTGAAGAATAGCAATATTTTCCAGTAAAATCAGACGGTTTTATGCAGACACTATGTTTAGGAAATAATGACAGAAAGGTGTGGCTGCATGAACCGTCTGAAAGTTTATAGAGCCTGTCTGTGGGGCGCCCTTGTGATCAGTGTTGCGACACTGTTTTTTTATTGTAAATGGTATCTTCAGACCCGGGTTCCTGATGTGATCCGTGTGGGAACAGAAGAAGAGGTGCAGGTGGTGGATCTGGGCTTCAAACAAGTGTCAGTGCAGACGCTGCAAAGACCCCGGGTGATTCCCGGCGGTATTCCAGTGGGGATCTACCTGGAGACAGATGGTGTCTACGTGGTGGGAACAGCCGTGGTGGAGACAGAAGAGGGGCTGGCAAGGGAGCCGGCAGGCAGTATTGTACAAAGTGGGGATTATATTCTGGCTGTCAATGGATGTCAGATAAATACAAAGGAAGAGCTGATCCGCTGTGTGCAGGAGATTCAGGATGAGATCATGATCCTGAAACTGAAGCGTGGAGACGAGACTCTGCGGGTGCGTCTGCAGGCAGTGGAGACAGAAGAAGGAGCTTATAAACTTGGAATCTGGGTCAAAGATGATGTGCAGGGGATCGGAACACTGACCTATGCAACCAGACAGGGAGCTTTTGGGGCACTGGGACATGGCATCACCGACACGGATACAGGAAAACTGCTGACGGTCTCCGGAGGGATGCTCTATGACACCAGTATTCTGAAAATCGTCCGTGGCCAGAGAGGTACGCCTGGTGAATTGAGTGGCATGATCACGTATTCTGACAGTCATGCGGAGGGTGTGGTCAGGGAAAATACATCCAGAGGAATCTTCGGTCAGGCAGAAGGCAGGCTTTTGCGAATGCTGGGAACGGAGACTGTGGAGGTGGCATTTAAGCAGGAGGTGCGGACCGGCAGGGCAGTGCTCAGAAGTTCTGTTTCCGGAGAACTGAAGGATTATGAGATCCAGATCCAGGAGCTTCGGATGAATGAGAGTGATGTGAACAAAGGCATGATCTTCTATGTGACAGATCCGGATCTGCTGGCACTGACCGGCGGTGTGATCCAGGGTATGAGCGGGTCACCGATCCTGCAGAACGGTCGGCTCATAGGAGCGGTGACACATGTGTTTGTCAATGATCCGGCGAAAGGATATGGCATTTTTGCAGAAAATATGATTGAACACTGAA
>ERZ773162.2916-NODE-2916-length-9915-cov-3.921298_pt1 | contig 9915 bp, 4 predicted proteins | sample MGYA00511113_ERZ773162 | MGnify/ENA primary metagenome ERZ773162 (study PRJEB29015, sample SAMEA2737807) | human gut metagenome | biome: human gut; feature: human-associated habitat; material: faeces | place: China | collected 2012 ... | reverse complement strand
AGATCGGGCCGCTCGGGTCGCCGGCCTCGGTGCCGAAGATCATGTACAGGAAGGGCAGGGCGGTCATAATGGAGCCGCCCGGCGCACCGGGAGAAGCGACCATGGCAATGCCGAGGGTCATGATGAAGGGAATGACCGTGCCGATGGAGATCGGCAGCTGGTTCATCAGGCAGACTGCGGTAGCGCAGGCGGTAATGGTGATCATCGAGCCTGCCATGTGGATGTTCGCGCACAGCGGAACCGTAAAGTTGCGGATTTCCGAGGAAACGCCGTCTGCCTCAGCGCACTGCAGGTTGACCGGAATGGTAGCCGCAGAGGACTGGGTGCCCAGTGCGGTTGCGTAGCCCGGAATCTGGTTGCGGATGAGCGTAAGCGGGTTCTTGTGGCTGACCAGACCTGCAATTACGAACTGGATGCAGATGCAGATCAGGTGCATGATGATAACAACGATGAATACCTTCCACAGAATACCAAGGATGGCAAAGGTCTTGCCGGACTTGGTCATATCGGTGAACGTGCCGCAGATGTAAAGCGGCAGCAGCGGGATGATAACCTTGTGCAGTACGCAGTCAATGATGCCGGAGAAGTCGGAAACGCCGTTGTACAGCGTGTCGCCGATGGTCTTGCCGCGCAGGCTGGACATGCACAGACCGAGCACAAACGCCGTAACAACAGCGGACAGCGTGTTCATCAGCGCCGGAATTTCCAGGCTGAAGTACGGCTCCAGCGAGTTGCCTGCGGTTGCGGCGATCTTGTCGAGCGCGTCCGCACTCATGAAGTGCGGGAACAGGGTGTCGGCTACAAAGAACGAAGCCGAGCCTGCGATCAGGGTCGAACAGTAGGCGATGACAACCGTGATGAGCAGCAGCTTGCCCGCGCCGCTCTTGAGGTTAGCAATGCCCATGGTAACATACGCGAGGATCATCAGCGGGATGATGAACGACAGGAACTGGCTGAAGAACGACGAGAGCGTTACCACAAAGCGGCAGAAGCCTTCCGGCAGGAACTGGCCGAACAGGATGCCGACAATGATGGCGATGATGAGCTTAGGCAGTAATCCGAGTTTGAATTTTTTCTTTTCTTCCATTTCTTTTTCCTCCTTTTTGGCGGGCAGCACCACACAGTTCGGTTATGCGGTGTTACCCTTTGCGGCGCAGGCCGTTTGTTTGCCCCTCTTTGGTCTGCTGCCGTGGAAGTCTGCCGAGATTTTTTGCCTCCGGACACAAAAAGAACCGCTTATTTTAGGCGAAATGCAGTAAAATAGGACGCGGTTTTTGTGTAAAAAGGATAATTAAAAAATCTGTGGTAAACCTCCAATTTCTTTCTTGACCTCTTTGTAGATTTAGTATATTCTGTTTAATGGGTTAAGTCAAATTCATATATTTTATCATTTCGATTCAAAATATTGATAATATAGGGGAGAGAGGGAAATTCATGGAGCTTCGGCAGCTTGCAACCTTTATTCGGGTAGCACAGTTTAAGAGTTTTTCACGCGCAGCAGAGAGCCTCGGCTACTCACAGTCGGCGGTAACGGTGCAGATACGCCAGCTGGAGGAGGAACTGGACACGCGTCTGTTCGACCGCATGGGCAAGCGTATCGCGCTGACCGACACGGGCGAGCGTTTTCTCAGCCATGCGTGCGACGTGATGAATCAGGTCAATCAGGCACGCATGTCGGTCACATCCACGGCAGAGCTGCACGGTTCGCTGCATATCGGCACGATTGAGTCGCTTGCATGTCTCAAGCTGCCGACGGTGCTGCATCTGTACCGCAAATTCAACCCGAAAGTGTCTATCCGCATCACGGTCGGTGAGCCGGAAGATTTGATCGAGCATATGGAACGCGGCGAGCTGGACATGATCTATGTGCTCGATGAGCCGCTGTACAGCAACAACTGGAACAAGCTGATGGAGCAGCGCGAGGAAATCGTATTTGTGGCGTCTGCCTCGCTGCGCGAGGAGCTGGGCGGAAAAGAGCTGACGATTGAGGAACTGCTCACGCAGCCTTTTTTCCTTACCGAGCAGGATAATTATCGCCGTGTACTCAACCGCCGTCTTGCCGCGCGGCGGACCATCCTTACGCCGTCGCTCGAGTGCGGTGATACCTCGCTGCTCATTCGCATGCTTGAGATTGACCGCGGTGTATCCTTTCTGCCGTGGTACGCGGTCGAGAACAGTGTAAAAGAGGGAAGGCTGATCCGTTTGTCGGTCGAGGACTGCTATATTTCGCTCTACCGCCAGATTTTCAGCCACAAGGAGAAATGGCGCACACGCGAAATGGATGAATTTGTCCGCGTGGCAAAGCTGGCGGACGAGGAAGAATAAGAGTATATAACAACATCCCACTTGCTGAAGCACAGCAAGCGGGATGCTTTTTTATTCCATGACCGCCTGCACTACCCAGCGGGTTGCATGCCCGTTGCCGGTGCAGGTGGAAAGCGTGAGGATATGGTCGTTTACGGTCGGTACTGCGCCGGTGCGGATCACCGACAGGGAAACGCCTTCGTCAATGAAGGTTTTTTTGATCGTTTCGTCGGAAAACGCACTGTAATACGCGGTTCCGTCAAGCGCTGCCTCATAGGCCGCGTAGATGCTGTACGCATGGGTTCCGCTTGCATTGGTCACATATACCTGCGGATGTGCCTGTAGGAAATCCTGCTTTTTGTAGTGCTTCAGCGCGGCAAACATCGAGCCGTTGTTCATCCGGTGACCGTACACGATGGTGTTAAAGCCGCTGAAATCGGCAGAGCAGCGGCAGTCCATGAAAATCGCGCCGACTGCGCTGCTGTTTTGGTTCCAGGTGTGTGTCAGATAATAGTCGTTGTCCGTGCCCTGCACCAGCGGATAGGAAATCTCGGTGCCCGGAATGGCAATCCAGCCGATGACATCACTGTTGACCTGCTGCAGAGCAGGCAGGTCCATCTGCTCCAGCGCCTGTGCATACGGGTCGGCAGACGGAGCGGGTTCGGGTTCGGTCTGCGTTTCCTGCTGCGGCTGTTCGGTTGGCTGCTGAACGGTTTCCGTCTCCGGCACTTCGGGTATCGCGGCAATCTCGGAAGCCTCGGCGTAGGCTTCATCACCTGCACGGTAGCTCGTCATCTGGCGCACCAGCATGAATGCGCTGACGGCAAACACCGCGGTCAGAAAAAACAGTATCACAGTCTGTATTTTGGGCTTCATGTGCTCACCTCGTTTTTTGCATAATATTATAGTATATCTGATTTAAGTTGTAAAATTGGATATATTTTATTGCTTAACAGAAAAAATTATATCTGTCAGACGCATCGATACTGGATATTTCGTGCAGATTTTGATTGTTTTTACACGCCTGACCGCGCGTTTCAGCACATTGTACAATCGCATATCAATAATTTCTACGTTTTGCTAATATAGTATTGAAGGCTTTCTGCCAAAATGTATCCTTTTTTCGTACCCTCTGTATGGTAAGCTATACCATACAGAGAGAACACCTCGTCTGTCGCGGATACGGACCACCGGCGAGGAGGATATATTTCCTGATTGCATGATAAAGGACTGAGTAGTATGAGCAAAAAGTTTACAAGGCTGATGGCCATCCTGCTGTCGCTTAATCTGACGTTCAGTACGGGTACTTTTGCAGCATTTGCGGCTGAAGCGGAAGACGGCAGCACCGACACCGGTTACTCCGAGAGTGGCGATCACGCAGCATCCGCTCCGAAAGCAGAGGACAGCGGTACAGAAAACACACCGGACATGAGCAGCCCCGCTCCGACAGAGGGCACCGGCGAGAACGCCGAGCCGTCTGCACCGAGCGAGCCGTCTGCACCGGGCGAGTCTGCACCGCCGAGTACATCTGAAGCACCGGCCGAGGCGGCACCGTCCGTACCGGCTGAGAAAGCGCCTGCGGCTGAGATTCCGGCAGAGGAGAAGCCTGCTGAAGAAAAGCTGGTTGCGGCGTATGCAGTCACCGCGTTTACGCAGGACAGCATCCGGTATGATGTTTCCTCGGGCGATGCCGTTGTTACCGGCTGTGCAGACAGCGTGACCAAGCTGGTTATTCCGGAAACTGTAACCTATGACGATAAGGAATACAAGGTTGTCGGCATTCAGGATCATGCGTTTGACTGGGCAAATCACCGCAGTCTTGCGTTGGAAACCGCTGATCTGGGCGGTCTGCCGCTGGAAATCGGCGAGTATGCCTTCCGCGGTCAGAAGTCGCTGACGACGGTTACAGGCATGGATAATATTACTGCAGTCAGTGACTATATGTTCACGGGATGCGCGGCGCTGACTTCGGTCGCTGATCTGTCCAAGGTTACTTCTGTCGGTATTCAGGCATTTATGAACTGTTCTTCGCTGACTACGCTGGAAGGCCTGAATTTCTCCGCACTGACGAGCATTAAACAGGAAGCCTTCAATAATATGGAGTCCTTCTCGCTGGAGCTGGGTGAGCATACCTTTGATTCGCTCGAGTCTCTGGGTGTCCGCGCATTCGCTAACATGACGGATATTACTGGTAAGGTTGTTCTGCCGGAACGCATTACCGAAATTCCGGAAGGTGCATTTTTGAACACCGGAATTACCGGCGTTGACTGGTCTCATATCACGGTCATCGGCAAGAGTGCGTTCAGCAAGTGTGCAGGTCTGACCGAGCTGCATTTGTCGGATTCTGTTACGTCGATTGGCGAAAGCGCATTCAGCGGCAGCGGTCTGACCGGAGAATTACAGCTGCCGAATTCGATTACTTCGATTGGCGATAAGGCATTTATGAATGTCAAGATTGAGGGCGATTTGGCTCTGCCGAATGCGCTGACTTTTCTGGGTACCGATGCATTTAGCGGCACTGCCATCAGCAGTGTTACGTTCCCGGGTACGCTGAAAAATATTGGCAGCTACGCATTTTACAGCTGCTCGAATCTTTCCGGCACGCTGATCATCCCTGAAGGGGTTGTTTCCATCGGTACGGCAGCGTTTACGAACACCGGTATCGAAAAGCTGGAGCTTGCCGACAGCGTACAGACCATCTCGGCCGGTGCATTCAGCACCTGCACCAAGCTGACTTCCGTGCAGATTGGCGAACAGGGCAAGGGCAAAAGCCAGCTGCAGACCATCGGCAGTAAGGCATTTAACAACGATACCAATATCACCTACTTCTATATTGAAGCATGCTCGGCAGATGTTGCGATTGACTCGAATCCGCTGACGATTCCTGCCGGTGTTGCTGTAAAGTTTGCGGTCACTGTCGATGGCAAAAATATCCGCGAAGACGAAGAAACCACGCTGCAGCAGGCCGTTGACGCGGCAGCAGAGGGAAACACCACCATTACCGCAAACAAGAGCTTCATTGTAGACGGCACGGTTACGATTCCGTCCGGCAAGACCATCACGCTGACCGATGAAGGCAAGGGCCTTTCGGTTGTGTTCAAGAACGGTTTCACCGGTCCGGCTTTCCGCGTGGAGCAAGGCGCGGCGCTGATTCTGGACGGCAGCTTCAATTTCTCCTGCTTCCGCATCGCTAACGGCTCGTTTGCCGAGGTAAACGGCGCAATGACGCTGAACGGCGGCACGATCACTCGTATGAGCCTGAGCGGCTCGAACATGGGTGCGATTACGGTGGACGGCGGCTCCTTCACCATGGGGAACGGCGAGCTCAGCAGCATTTCCGCTTCGTCCTCCGCAAACTGCGGCGCGGTTTATGTGAAGAACGGCGGCAAATTTGCCATGAACGGCGGCAAAATCACCGGATGTATGTTCAAGAACCAGTATTCCGGCGCGGTTGCCCTCGCAAACGGCACCATGACGATGACCGACGGCACGATTTCGGGCAATACCGCATCGGAGTATAACGCGGCAGGCGGCGTACTCGTAAACGGCACTTCGTCTCTTGCCATGAGCGGCGGCACGATTGCCGACAACACGGCAAAGCGCGGCGGCGGTGTATGCGTGCGTGAGAACGGCACGTTCACCATGTCCGGCGGTACGATTTCCGGCAACAGCACAGCAGTCGATTCCGATACAATTCAGCTGCCGAATGCAGGCGGCGGCGGTGTCTTCGTAGAGGACAACGCATCGTTTGAAATGACAAACGGCACGATTACCGGCAACAAGACCAACGGCATGGGCGGCGGCGTTGCAACGGCCGTCCTGAGCGAGAATGACACGGTTGGCGGCGGCCGGTTCCACATGACCGGCGGCACGATTTCGGACAATACGGCATCCTGCGGCGGCGGTGTATACAGCTGGTCCGGCAGAAACCGCGTTGTACTCAAAGGCGGCAATATTGTAAACAATACGGCGCGTCGACAGGGCGGCGGCGTTTACGTCAGCCATGCACCGTGGTCGATCACTATTAAGAATGCGCTTATCACCGCAAACACGGCAGCTATTCAGGGCGGCGGCATTTGGTCCTGCCCGGTGGGCACGGTAAGCCTTGGCACGGATGCAGCTGTATTCGGCAATACGGCAGGCAAATCTGCTGATGATGCGGCATTCCTGCTTAAGTGGGACAAGACGTATTCCACCAGCTTCAGCGGCAAGATGTACGGTGGCGGACTGGTAACCTGGTACCGCGATACCTCAATCGCCGCGGGTGATCCAAACTACGGCGCTTTCGGAGGCGACCGCTATGATGCAGCGAACCCGGGTGCCCCGGTTAAGCCGGCTTCCGGTGCGACCAATGGCTACGGTCTCAAGGCTGTTGTTTCCGCAGAGAGCAAGGCACTGGCTGAAACCGCACCGCTCAAGATTATGGGCAATACCGCAGAGCGCGGCGGCGGTGTCGGCACAAACGGCGAAGTGATCATCCCGGGTGAGGACACCTTGGAAAATCCGGTTTCCCTCACCGTACACAAGGTTTGGAGCGGCGCAAGCGCGTATCCGACCGCTGTTACCGTAAACCTTATCCGCATTGCGAAGGACGGCACGCGAACCGCAATCGGTACGGTGCTTCTGAGCGAAAGATCCACCGACAAGGACGGCAAGACCTGGTCGTACACCTTTGCAAATCTAGACGGCGCTTACACCTATACCGTCGAAGAGGAGGCCGTTGACGGCTTTAATACCTCGATTTCCGGCAGCATGGCAGATGGCTTCACCATCACCAACAGCAAGAAATCCGGCGGCGGCGGTGGCGGCGGCGGTCACCACAAGCCGGACCCGAAACCGACTCCCGATCCCGATCCGAAGCCTCCGGTTGACATTCCGGATCAGCCTACACCGCTTGATCCGCTGAAGCCGACGGAGAACATCCCGGACAGCAAGGTTCCGACGACCAAGCCGGAAACACAGACCAAGACGCCGGATAAAACGAAGACAGTGAACATTCCCGACAGCAAGACTCCGACGTCCAGCGTTCCGAAAACCGGCGATATCGGCGGTCTGTGGGCGGCTCTGTGCGGTCTGTCCGCAATGGGACTGGCGTACTTCGGTATCCGCAGAAAGCATGATTAAAAGCAAAAACAGATAGCAAACACCCTCTATATCATTCGATATAGAGGGTGTTTTTTCACTCAAACAATATGCAAAAGCTGAATCAGCAGCAGCCATGCCAGACCATAATAGGTTACAACGGCAACCAGATCGTTGATCGTCGTAATCAGCGGACCGGACGCAACTGCCGGGTCTACCTTGATTTTATGGAACAGGATCGGCACGAGCGTACCGACCAGACTGGAAATCACGATCGCTACAAGCAGTGATATGCCAACGCAGCCGGAGATCAGGAACGCATGTCCGATGGCATAGCCCTTGAACAGCGCTATGTATGCACCGAGAAAGACAAGCGCCATAATGCCGAGCAGCGCGCCGTTGCAGGTGCCGACCTTCATTTCCTTGAAGGTGAGGTGCAGCTTGTCCTTAGCACTCAGGTTTTCATCCATCAGCACACGAATCGTAACCGCCAGCGACTGCGTACCAACGTTGCCGGCCATATCGAGAATCAGCGACTGGAAGCAGATAACGACCGGCAGCACGGCTACAACGCCTTCAAATGCACCGACAACGGTCGAAACGCCCATGCCGAGGAACAGCAGGATGATCAGCCACGGCAGGCGCTTTTTCATGCTTTCCCTGGTGGTTTCGTTGAGATCCTCCTCGGCGGACAGACCGGCGAGCTTTGCATAGTCCTCGCCGAGCTCGTCATCCACGGCCTCGACAACGTCTTGTGCGGTGATGATACCGATGATCTTTCTATCCTTATTCAGCACCGGCAGGGAGTCTTCGGCATAATCTTTGATCTTCTCGATGCTCTCTGAGATTTTCTCGTGGTCGAGCAGATACGGATACGCGTAGCTGATGATGGAATCCAGCGGCACATTTTCTCGGGCAACGATGAGATCCTTCAGGTCGATTGCACCGCAGAAGCGGTTTTTATCATCGACTACATAAATCGTTCCGATGTTGTCGTTTTCACCGGCCTGCTTTACCAGCTCGTGCATGGCCTGCCGAATGGTCAGGTTCTGCTTGATGCAGATGTAGTTGGTCGTGATCAGGCTGCCGACTTCGCTGTCGTCATAGGAATTGATAAGCAGGATGGCTGACTTGGTTTCGTCATCGATCATCGGGCGCAGCTTTACTTTTACGCTCTCGTCGATATTCTCCCACAGATCGACCGCGTCGTCCGCGTCCATTTCGTTCAGAATTTCGGCCAGCTTGTCAATGCCGATTTCATCAATGTATTCCGCCGGATCATCCAGATAGGAGATGATTTCCGCCAGCCATTCCGCATCAAGTGCGCTGTACAGCAGATTGCGTTCCGCGCGGTTTAGGAATTGCAGGCTTTGTGCGATATCGTTGTCGTGATAATCCTGCAGCTGCTCCCGCATCTCATTGATCGAAGGGGAGGTGCGGATGATCTCAACGATTTTCTCGGCAAAAGATGTTTTTTTCCATGTTGCTTTTTTCATAATCAGCCTCCTTCTGTGCCCGGAAAAGGGCACAAAAAATCCACCGTAACAGATACAGTGACACAAACATCAGTTGTGGACTTGTTCATCACGATGGAGCAAGGCTCAGCGCTTATTTCAAAAGAGGATGCTTACGGACACTCGAAACAGCAGTATAGTCTGTATCCATCGTCATATGTACATTTCGTCTGTCACAACTGTCCATAGGACTTGCCTCCTTTTTTATTTTTTCGCAATGATTATAGCACTTGTTATGTGGAATATGCAAGGCATTTTTCACAGTTTTAATAATATGGATAAAATTTGCGGACAGTATCGCGCACGGGGAGAAAAAAGCCGGCCGGAAATCCGGTCAGCCTTTTTATCTCAGTAGACGATGCAGGAATGTGATTGTCCCGGTGCACGAATGATTTTGGAAGATTACCCAAACCAATCCCACCGAAACGCTTCGGTGGACAGAGTAGATGCCTTGCCGTCGAGTGCAATCTCGCTGAGCAGGATACCAACGATCGGTGCGATACCGAACCCATGTATCTGGAGGCGCAGAAGCAGCTGAAGAAACAAAAAACAACGCATACCTTCTGACAAATTTGGCAACACTACTCGTAAAAGGAGTGTGTTTTCATGTCAGATATGTTTTGCTTTCAGTGCCAGCAGACCGCAGGCAACAAGTGCTGCGTGAGCGTGGGTGTCTGCGGCAAGCAGCCGGATACGGCAGCGCTGCAGGATGAGCTGGTGTACGAACTCATTCGCTTGGCCGAGGCGGCAGCTGCGGCCGGTCAACGCACACAAATCGTCGACCGGCTGCTGATGGACGGCCTGTTCATCACCTTGACCAATGTCAATTTTGACAATCAGGCGATTGCGGAATTCACCGAGCGGGTACGCGCGGAACGAGAGAAATTCGGCGGAAAACCGTGTGCGGTCGTGGAGCTGTGGAAGGGCGACACGGATACGGTTTCGCTGCGTTCCACGCTGCTGTTCGGCATGAAAGGCATGGCCGCCTATGCACACCACGCGATGAATCTTGGCT
>ERZ773162.2907-NODE-2907-length-9944-cov-2.351704_pt1 | contig 9944 bp, 3 predicted proteins | sample MGYA00511113_ERZ773162 | MGnify/ENA primary metagenome ERZ773162 (study PRJEB29015, sample SAMEA2737807) | human gut metagenome | biome: human gut; feature: human-associated habitat; material: faeces | place: China | collected 2012 ... | reverse complement strand
TTCCAGGGAAATGTAGAATCTGGATTCTCCCGGATCCCCCTGACGTCCGGAACGTCCACGCAGCTGGTTATCGATACGTCTGGATTCATGACGCTCGGTTCCGATGATCTTAAGACCTCCGGCCGCCCTTGCTTCATCATCCAGTTTGATATCCGTACCACGGCCTGCCATGTTTGTTGCGATGGTTACCGCATCATGGATACCTGCCTGTGCAACGATTTCAGCTTCCAGTTCATGGAACTTGGCATTCAGTACGTTGTGTTTGATGCCACGGCGCTTTAACATACCACTTAACAGTTCCGAATTGTCGATCGTGATCGTACCAACCAGTACCGGCTGGTGTTTTGCGTGCGCCTCTTCAATTGCATCGCACACAGCTCTGAACTTTTCTTTCTGTGTCTTATACACTGCATCTTCCAGATCCTGACGCTTTACAGGCACGTTTGTCGGAATCTCAATAACATCCATTCCGTAAATTTCACGAAATTCTTTTTCTTCTGTCAGAGCTGTACCTGTCATACCTGACTTTTTCGTATATTTATTGAACAGATTCTGGAATGTAATAGTTGCCAGGGTCTTGCTTTCCCGCTTAACCTTTACATGTTCTTTCGCTTCGATTGCCTGATGCAGCCCGTCTGAATAACGGCGTCCCGGCATGATACGTCCGGTAAATTCATCCACGATCAGCACTTCATCATCTTTTACTACATAATCCTTGTCACGGAACATCAGATTGTGTGCACGTAATGCAAGAATGATATTGTGCTGGATCTCCAGATTATCCGAATCTGCAAGGTTATCGATATGGAAGAACTTTTCAACTTTCTTTACACCATCTTCGGTAAGGTTGATATTCTTCTCCTTTTCATTAACAATGAAATCTCCTGTTTCTTCAATGTCCTCACCCATGATGGCATTCATCTTGGTGAATTCTCCGCTTGCCTCACCACGTTCCAGCTGACGTGCAAGTATATCACATGCTTCATAAAGTTTTGTAGATTTCTCGCTCTGTCCGGAAATGATAAGTGGTGTCCTAGCCTCATCGATCAGTACGGAATCGACCTCATCGATCAGTGCATAGTTCAACCCTCTCTGCACAAGCTGTTCTTTATAAATAACCATGTTATCTCTCAGATAATCAAATCCGAGTTCGTTATTTGTCACATATGTGATGTCACAATCATATGCGGCACGTCTCTCATCATTATCCATGCTGTTCAGTACCACACCTACAGTCAATCCGAGGAATTCATGTACCTGTCCCATCCATTCTGCATCACGTTTTGCCAGATAATCATTGACAGTTACAACATGTACGCCTTTTCCTTCCAGTGCATTCAGATAAGACGGCAGAGTTGCGACCAGTGTCTTACCTTCACCTGTCTTCATCTCTGCAATACGCCCCTGATGCAGGATGATTCCACCGATGATCTGTACACGGTAATGCTTCATTCCCAACACACGGCTTGCCGCTTCTCTCACTACTGCATAAGCCTCCGGGAGAATATCATCTAAAGTCTCGCCATTTTCCAGACGGTCCTTAAATTCTTTTGTCTTTGCTTTCAATTCTTCATCTGAAAGCCGCTGCATATCTTCATCCAGTGCCATAACCGCATCTGCGATCGGATATACCCTTTTCAACTCATTCTGACTGTGAGTTCCAAATATTTTCTGTATAATATTCATTCGATGTATACTCCTTATTTCTCTTTAAGGCCGCGAAACGACCACTTTATCCATTATTTTATCACTATCCATACCTCAATTCAACTGATTTATAAAGTGTTAACACTTTATTTACGACCTGTTTATAGAGGATTACTTTTTGATTCCGCATGGCACATTAATGATATTCTTTTATCACTTCATACGGAATCCTGCCACCAAAGAGATCAAGCGCACTTCCAATCGTAAAATCAACCTTTCCGTTTCCGGTTCTGCGTATCTGTTCCATATCCTCCATACTTCCGATACCTCCTGCATAAGTCACCGGAATGTCTGCCTGCTTCAGGATCTCTATCAGCTCCTGTTCTATTCCGGAAGCTTTCCCTTCCACATCCACACCATGTACCAGAAATTCGTCGCAATAACCGGACAGTCTGCCAAGGATCTCCGTTCCAAGCTCTACATTGGTAAATGTCTGCCAGCGGTCAGTTACGATATAATATCTTCCATTCTTTTTCCTGCAGCTCAGATCTAGAACCACATGTTCTTTTCCCACTGCCATACATAATTTTTCCAGATTATCCCAGTAGATTTCACCATTTTTGAATACATAAGAAGTCACGATCACATGGCTTGCTCCTGCCCGGATATATTCCGAAGCATTGTCTGCCGTAATTCCACCTCCGATCTGCAATCCTCCCGGATACGCATGCAATGCCTTTAATGCCTGTTTTTTTGTCTGTTCGTAATATTCCGACGATGCCGGATTCAGGAGAATGACATGTCCCCCTTTCAGTCCGTCTTTTTTATACATTTCCGCAAAATAATCGGCTCCCTGATCTGCCGCGAAATTCTCTTCCGCCTGGTCTCCCTGATCCCGAAGGCTCCCTCCGACAATCTGTTTTACTTTTCCGTTATGTATATCAATGCATGGTCGAAATCTCATACGTTTCTCCTCTTTTTCTGTTATTCAGATCCGACTCTCGAAAACTGACCCTCGATTCCTGTCGTCTCTTTGCATGTTCCTGTCAAAATTGCTATGCATCTGCACGCTGGTCTGATCATTGTACCCACACAGAACCTCTGACGTTTTCATTATAGAAAAGCCTGTTTTCTTTGTCCAGCAGATATTCTCCGGATTTTTGAGAATTGCTTTGTAGCAAAATAATTTTCGTACATCTGGCTGTAAATCCAAAAAAGAAGCCACAGAGGCAGCGCTTCTGCCCCCATGACTTACCTCAGCGAATCCTCATCTTTACTCGGTCATACGACTGCGGCCGGTTGTCTCACCGGTCAGGTCATCAACCACATCTCCGACTGCATCACCTGCATCACGGACGATATCGCCTGCATCATCGAGTACTCCATCTGCTCCGTCTGTGCGGCGTGACTGCGAAGTGTCCGACTGGTTTCTGTTCTTTTTTGTGCTGTTATTTTTCTGTGTGTTGCTTTCTGCCTGTGTACCGCTGCTTCCGTTCTGCATATTGCTTTCCGCCTGTGTACCGCTGCTTCCGTTTTGCATATTGCTTTCGCTTCCGTTCGTTGCCGATGTATTTCCGTTTCGGTTGCTGCATCCTGTGATACCGGAAAGTGCACAGACAATTCCAAGGACTGCCAGCATGCTTCTTACTCTTCTCATAGTCTTCTCCTTTTCTTTGCTTTTTCGGAGCTTCTTATGCCCATCCTTAATATGCATCCTGTGTACTTTTTTTATTCATGTTCCTTCGTGTCGATTTTGATTTTCAGAATATATCGTTCTTGTTTTTTCGAATGATCACTTTCAAAGCACACCCATTGTTATCTTCATTATTCTTTCAGGTTGATATCAAACCGGATTCTTTTTCGGAAAATCCTTCTGCAAAACTGTTTTCCGTCAAATGGGATCAGCGGATAGAGATAACTTTCTCCGGATACTGTACGGTTCAGAAGCAGACTTAAGAACGTGATTACCAGACCTGCCGCATATCCGGCAAGTCCGAAAATCGCCGTCAGGATCAGCATCAGAATCCGCATAAACTTCAGGGCGTATCCCAGTTCATAGCTTGCCTGCGTGTAATTTGCGATTGCCACAAATGCCATATATAACATCGTCTCTGCATTAAACCACCCGGATTGGACTGCAAATTCACCGACAACAAGACCGGCGATCACACTGAGTGGCATTGTCAGCATACCCGGCGTATTAATCGCTGCCAGTTTTAGACCGTCGATTGCAAATTCCAGGATCAGCAGCTGTGCAAAGACCGGAACATAGAGATCTCCGCTTATTTTAATAAACGCAAACTGCGGTGGTATCCACTGCGGATTCTGTAAAAAAAGCAGCCAGGTCGGGGTCAGAAGCAGTGTCAGCAGTGCTATGACAAACCTTGTAACACGAAGATACGTGCCGGTCACCGGCGGAAAATAAAAATCATCGGCTTCTTCCATAATGTCAAACACCGATACCGGAAGGATCATAACTGCCGGAGAGTTATCCGTTAAAAGCACAATTTTCCCATCCAGGATCTCAGCTGCTGCCGTATCCGGACGCTCCGTATATTTAAATTTCGGAAATGGATTGTACCACTTATGTGGATAAAGACATTCTGCAAGACTCTCCTGGTTCATTGCCAGGGCATCCGTTCTGATCTGCTCCAGTCTTTTTTCGATCTGCTGCAAGAATCCGGAATCCACACGATCTTCCATATAGCACAGCACCACATCGGTATGCGAAGTGCTTCCGACATTTTTCATCTCCATGGACAGTTTCGGATTGCGAATTCTCCTTCGGATCAGTGCTGTATTGGATACGATGGTTTCCACAAAACCATCCCTTGGTCCTCGCAGTACTTTGTCTTTGTCCGGCTCTTCGACACTTCGCATCGGATAGGTACGACAGTCCATGGCAAAGCATCTGGAATACCCGTCAATAAACAGACACATCACGCCCGATAAAATCTGCGTTGTGATCTGCTCACAGTCCTCTAAAAGTTCAACTTCTACATAGGGCATGGCATCTCTTGACAGCTCTTCGCTGTCTTCCGGCAGATCTTCCGGGGTCACAGAATAAAAGAATTCCAGTAACTTTTCCACAATGCTCTCTTTTAAAAATCCGTCCACAAAGTAATAGACTGCTTTTCGGTCTGCTACCATCGTCGTTCTGCTGATGATGTCAAAATTTTTGTCCGTCCGCAGAATCCGGCGGAAATATTTCTGATTTTCTTCCAGGCTTGTCGATAGCTTCTGCTGCACATTTTTCACCTCTTCTTATTACTCACTATCGTGATTATTTCCACTTTTCTGTGTTTTATTCTTTTAGACCTCCATTCTTCCAGTCATACTTACCTGAAATCCGGCAGTCGATTCCGGTCTGCTTTACTGATATTTACTTATTTTTATCTGATATGTCTTTTCTTTCTAAAAAACCTTAATATCATGCTCGATGCTGCCATCAGACCTGCGAAGATCCACATTTCCATCCAGGATGCATCACCTGTTTTGGCTGCTGTCACAGCGTTTTCATTATCCGGTGTATTATCTGATGAAAATCCTGAATGGTCGTTTCCGGTTGTTTTATCAAAGTTCTCGGTATCCACACGTTTTTCTGTCTGCACCTGTGCTTCTTTCGTCAGTTCCACCTTGTATTTCTGAACATTTGCAACTGCTTTGACTTTAATCTTCTGATTTTTCGGTTTCTGATAACCTTTTGGCACTTTCTCGACCTGAATGGTATACCAGGATGGGATTACTTTTTCTTTCAAAGCAGTAAGTGTCACATGTTTCCAGATTTTCTTTCCTTTTTCATTAACCACACTGATCTTTACCCCTTCCAGTGGTGTCTGCGTCTTTTTGTCAACGGCTTCGATTTTAATCACTGTCGGACGGATCTCTACCTCAAAATCCTGTATTTCTGACGTATCTTCTCTTACCGTGATCTTCGTCTGTGCCGGAAGTACATAGCCATCCGGTACACGGTCTGTTTTCACCTGATAACTGCCAGACGGAACACGTGTATAGGCTTCCGGAAGTTCCAGTGACCGCTCCTCAAACAGATCTCTGATATGTACATAAATCCCAGACCGGATCGTTCTTGTCTGCTTCTTTTCTGCTGCTGAAGACAATGCATAGCCGGTAATCCGGATACAGATTGGTTCCACCAGAACTTCAAATTTCTGTACTTCCGCTGTATCTTTCACCTCAATGTCTGTCACATCCGGATGTACATAACCTTTCGGAATTTCATCCACTATGATCTTATAGTGCCCGATCGCCACTTTTTTAAAGATTTCTGCCTGTTCTGTTCCGGACTCCCAGATGCCGTCCCGTTCCATCGGACTGTTTTCTTTCAGGAGCGTCTCGCCCTGCGGTGTCTCCAGGTGAGCTTTTACATTTCCAAGCGGAACTTTTTTATCTCCGTCTTTTTCAAAGACAGTGATATGAACTTCCGTCGGCGGGTCCTGCATTTCCAGTTTCTGTCCCTGATAAGTGCCATCTTCCTCTTTATGATCTTCCATCTGAAATACCTGTTCTGCTGCTGTTGCATAGCCAGGTGCCGGTGAAAGTTCCCGCAAGGTATAGGTTTTTCCGACTTCCAGCCCTTCCACGCAATGCTCTTCTTTCTCTGTGATCCAGCTTTCGATACAGGTATTTCCCTGATAAATGGCCAGTTTTGCTCCTTCTAACAGTTCTTTTGTATCGGATGCCGTCTTCTTCACAAACACTTTTGTGATCTGATTTTCAAAGATAACCTGGACTTTCTGTACTGCCATCCCTTCTTCTTTCCAGGATGCATCAATCTCTTCTGTCTGTGCTGTCCGGATATAGCCATCCGGTGCCGCAATCTCACAGACTTCATACTTTCCAAGTGGCAGGTCGCTGACAAACAACAGGTTTCCTTCTTTATCACTTTTCTGTGTTTCCAGTAAAGTTCCTTTTTCCAGAAGAACTTCTCCTTTTGCTGTTTTGATATCCTCTGCCGCATACAGTCCGAAAACTGCACCTTCCAGCATTTTCTGTGGATTTTCTTTATCGCATTTTGTCACCCGGATCTCCACTTTCTGGCGTTCGTTGTATACCGGGACTTCTGCTTCTGTGACATCTGCTTCACTTCCATCTGAGGTTTCTGCCAGCACAAACGAAACCTTATCTTTTTTCTTCTGATATCCTTCCGGGATATTTATCTCTTCCAGCTCGTATGTTCCAAGATACATCTGTTCAAACACCAGACTTCCATCCTGATCAGTATCTCCTTCTGCTTTCGCAGTCTTCTGACTTCGTACCAGATACGGAACAACCTCTCCCGCTTTGCAGATCAGACCGGTCACGCCATCCGGGTGATACAGATCTTCCTTCGCTTTTACTGTAAAGCTTACACCTTTTACGCTTCCTGTTTGATAACCAAACCAGGTTTTTATCTGGTTCCATAATCCCTGTACAATTCCAAGCTTTCTGGATACTTCGTTTAAGATCTCTCCTGTCTTTGAAATTTTCACCTTTCCGGTCATGAAAGCATTTTCCAGATTGAAAACTACTTCTTCCGGCATCTGCTCCATCGTTTCCTCTGTGTACTGCTGTGAAACAGAAAAAGTAACCTCCTGTTTCTGCTCCTGTTTCAGAATGTCTTTCATGGAATCCGGGATCAGGATTTCTTTTTTATAGCCTTTTCTCGGAAGAACTTCCACGATGCGGTACGTTTTTTCCGGATTCAGTCCCAGGATCAGACAGCCCTTTCCTTCCGTATTTTTTGTGCTGACTGCATGCAGAATTTTTCCATCTTCATCGAGGATCTGAAGTTTCGCACCTGCCAACTCTTTTTTCGTGAGATCATCTCTTAGAAACAGTCTTACTTTTACTGCCGCATTTTCGATCTCGCTCTTCATACGGATGATAAAAATGTGATCTTGGTCTTTATACGGTTCAAAATCAAAAATCCGCTCCGTATCAGATCGATAATATCCATCCGGTGCTTTTGTTTCTTTTACTGCATAGGTGCCAGGCGGCAGATCTGTTTGAAAAACGGCTCTTCCGCTCTGATCTGAAATGGCACGCTCTATCTCCGTTCCTGCCGGCAGCACAACACTTCCGTTTGCGTCCGTAATATCTTTTTTAGCATAAAGTGTGAATTCTGCTCCTTCCGGCCTGTTTTCTTTCTCTCCGTCCACACATTTCTTAAAGACACCGGTCCTTCCTTTCCACTCTTCTCCGATGATCGTTCCCGGCTCTTCCGGTACCGTCGGAGACACCTCCGGGCCATCCGGTTCCTGCCCGATATCAATCTTCTGTCTTTCGTTGAAAAAGGTTTCTGTTGCGGTAATTTCCAGATCTGCACTGTCTTTCCACAACAGTTCTGTGTTTCGTTTTGCATCTTTCTGCTTTCGCGTGTAGCCGGACGGAGCTTTTGTCTCTCTGATCTCATACCTTCCAAGCGGCAGATCCGAAAGAACCGCTTTTCCCTGTTCATCGGTTATCACATGGGCAATGGTCGTTCCCATCAGATAAAGGTCTTTGCTGTAACCGTCCGGATGCGGAATCGTTTCTGCTGCCACAAGGTCATATTCTGCCCCTTTTAACCCTTTTGTCTCATAGACTATCTTCTGCAGTTTCTGATCTTTAATCTCCGCTTCCGGCACTTCTCCTTCTTTTCGGATCTCCAGTTTTCCGGAAATGGAACGGTTAAACAGGCTGACAACCTGTACACATTCTTTCTCTTCCAGCCGAATCTCTGCCTGATTTTCCTGACACCGAAATACCTTACTTGCGATTCCCTCAAAGAAACGATTTCCCTGTTCGTATCCTTCTTTTACATGCGGGGACTTATAACCTTCTTTTTCCAGAATCTGCCAGTTATATCCTTCTCTTGCCTTTGTCTCCCTGATCTGATAAGTTTCTCCGACTTTCAGCCCCCGGATCAGCACATTGTTGCCATGTATACTGACTGCTTCCTGCACAATCTCACCCTTCGAATCCACGATACTGTATTTTACTCCATCCAGCTCCGTTTCTGTATCATAGTCCATGATATTAATCTGAAGCATTGTTTTATAGTTTTCAAACGTGCGTACATACGATTTGATTGTAGCATCATGCTGTGTGTCTGTTTTGGCATTTGATTTCCTGTCATTTTCTGTCCTGTTTGCCATATTATCTTCGGATCTGCCATCTTCTGCTGCATTTTTGCTGTCATCTTCAGCTGTAAAGGAAATTTCTTCTGTATTATCAGACCGATAATATCCATCCGGTGCTTTTTCTTCTCTGATATAATAGTGTGCCATCGGAAGATCCAGGTCAAAGGCCGCATCCATAATACCGTTTTCCGCTTCTTTTGTCTCTGCGATCGCCAATCTGGTATCTTTCTTTACCAGGATGCTTTTCTGATCAGCTGCCAAAATATCTTCTGCCGCATAAAGCCCAAACTTTGCTCCTGTAAGTTTTTCTTTTGTTTCTGCATCTTTCTTTTCAATCTGGATCTGTGCTCTCTGTCTTGGAATTTCATACAGTTCACTCTGATACCGGATTGGAACTTCTTGTCCGGCATATCGGATCTCAAATGTTCTTGCCGCCTGATTTTCCCCGGAAAGTGCATAGCCTTTGGCTGCTTTTATCTGTTCCAGCGTATAAGTGCCGAGCGGAAGTCCATACCATTCCCAGCCGGCTGCTTTTATTTTTTCAGTCCATGCTTTTCCATTTTCATCGGTAGTGAGTGTGGTCACAACACTTCCTTTTGCAAAAAGTAAAGTCTGTCCTCCCTTTCCTTCACTGGAAAAGATATCTTCTGCTGCCCGCACGACAAAGACATTGCCGGCAAGCGGCTTACAGGTATAGGCAAATCCCTTTTTCAGATCGTATCCAGTCAGTACTTCTCCCTCCGCATAAATGCTCAGTTTGCCGACTGCCGCCTCGTTTTCCTGAACCGCTTCCGTCACAAAGGCTCCTGCCAGTCTGTCATACGTTGTCTTTGCCTCATCCGAACCGATCTGCACCCGCACCCGGTAATCTTTAGAAGCAATGTCTGCCTGTTCCCAGGTTCCGACCGCTTCTTCTGTGATTTTCAGTGCGTGGACCGCTTCCATACCCGGCAGCTTTTTTGCCGAAACTTCAAAGAAATACTGTCCGTTTCTTTTGCGGTATCTTCCTTCTGCTCCCTGGCGTACATAACCTTCCGGTGCCTGCACTTCTTCTAAAATATAAAGTCCCTGCGGCAGTGTTGTGGTCGTGGAGACATAAGTGCCGAGCACTCTGCCGTCGCTGTCCTTTCGCTCTGCGGTCACATAAGGATTTTCATAAGATCCCAGCATCTCTCC
>ERZ773162.2902-NODE-2902-length-9967-cov-2.801251_pt1 | contig 9967 bp, 8 predicted proteins | sample MGYA00511113_ERZ773162 | MGnify/ENA primary metagenome ERZ773162 (study PRJEB29015, sample SAMEA2737807) | human gut metagenome | biome: human gut; feature: human-associated habitat; material: faeces | place: China | collected 2012 ... | reverse complement strand
TAATCCGCGTAATCCGCGCCTAAATCATTATCAGCATTTAGCTCATTACTGTACCGATATGCATTATATAGAAGTGAACTGAAGAATATAACTTCTTGTGTGATAGTCTACTTGGTGTTCCACTAAGATCAGTCGTAGTGGAACACTAGTTCAGTCGTAGTGGGAAGTGGCTTCAGTCGTAGTGGGAAGTACGTTCAGTCCTAATGGGAATATAGCTCATTACCGCATCAATATAAATTAATACCTCCAGCACATAACCATCGCCATAGCGCAGCACCCTACCGCGCAGCCCTCCGGCATAGGCGCAGGTGCGTAAGCGTAGGCACTGTCAGGCGCAGGTAAGGGGCGATCTGTCTGAGCGAAGCGAGTTCGAGCCCCGTCTGCGAATGGCAGTACCGGAGTAGCACCGGAGACGTAGCCGGGGTCCCTTTCTTTTTGGTATCTTTTTCTTTCGGGACAAGCCGAAAGAAAAAGTACACACACACAACATTACTTTATATCCCCTCCCTGCAACTCCTTATAATACTCTTGTTTCTCCTGATTCCTCTTTTGTACCAGACTCGTCACATACACCGTAAATATCGGAAACATCATCATCCCCAATGCTGCCAGCAGAACTGACAGTACACGCCCCGTCACCGTCACAGCAATAATATTGGAACCAACCGTCGTTACATCCATAAACGCCCACCACAAAGCATCCCCATAGCCTGTAACTAATGTATTCACCCCATGCTCCATAACATAGAAAGCCAGACTGGAGAAATAAACCGTAGCAAGCAAAGTCGTCAGGTAAGTAACAAACAGACCGGATGCCTTATTATACGTCAACCAACCTACCACAATGGCCAACGCATAACCACCGCGCACTAAAGGAATAAAACGCAATAAATAAGTGATTTCCTCTGAAAACGTCCATCCGGCCCAGGAAATAATGCTTTGGTAAGGGATAGCTACCAGAAGAAAAACGAAGTGAGTAGCAAAATAACGTCCTTTATGCTTTGCTAAAAACCACTCCAAAATAAAGTCCAGCAAAAACAGGATGCACACGGCAAACTGAACCTTCATAAATACCGTCTGAGTATAGAAAGGAATACCCTTGAATGTATCTACTGAAATACTAACCACTAAAAATAACGAAAGTAACAGAATCACAATGTGTAAGACACCATAAATTCCCTTCTCTCGTAATGCAAATTCTGAAAGAGCCATTTTCATAATAATACCTATTATTTATTCTGATTTAATATATTATTGATTTCTGCCCGATTGCCCTAAAACGTCTTGCACAAGACATTTGTTTAAGTGTTAATTTACCAACTTTCACTTTATCCCTGAAAACAACTCCACCGAGTCGTTGTTATAGAGACTGATTTTAAAACATATTTTTCACCTAAAACCTTAACTTATGGCAAATATTAAACAAACAGTGAAGCTGGGTGTGTTCACCCTCGCAATCATGAATGTAACGGCAGTAGTATCCCTACGTGGACTACCTGCCGAGGCCGTGTACGGAATGAGTTCGGCCTTTTACTATTTATTTGCAGCTATCGTATTCCTTATACCGACGTCACTTGTCGCTGCGGAATTGGCTGCGATGTTCCAGGACAAACAAGGTGGTGTGTTCCGCTGGGTAGGAGAAGCCTACGGTAAGCGGCTCGGTTTCCTTGCCATCTGGGTGCAATGGATTGAGAGTACTATCTGGTACCCTACCGTATTGACATTCGGTGCTGTATCCATCGCCTTCATCGGAATGAACGACGCACACGATATGTCGTTGGCAAGTAACAAGTACTACACACTCGCCGTAGTGCTCATCATCTACTGGCTCGCCACTTTCATCTCATTGAAAGGTATGGGATGGGTAGGTAAGGTAGCCAAAGTCGGCGGTCTGGTAGGTACGATTATCCCTGCCGGATTACTGATTGTCCTCGGCATTATCTACCTTGCCACAGGCGGACATTCCAATATGGACTTCCACAGCAGCTTTTTCCCCGACCTGACGAACTTTGACAATGTGGTGCTTGCCGCAAGTATCTTCCTCTTTTATGCCGGTATGGAAATGGGCGGTATCCACGTTAAGGATATAGAAAACCCCTCCAAGAATTATCCGAAAGCAGTATTTATCGGTGCAGCTATCACAGTTATCATTTTCGTACTGGGTACTTTCGCACTGGGTGTTATCATTCCGGCCAAAGACATCAGTCTGACACAAAGCTTGCTGGTTGGTTTCGACAATTACTTCAAGTACATCCATGCTTCCTGGTTATCACCGATCATCGCTATTGCTCTTGCATTCGGTGTGCTGGCAGGTGTATTGACTTGGGTTGCCGGTCCGTCCAAAGGTATTTTTGCCGTAGGTAAGGCAGGTTACATGCCCCCGTTCTTCCAGAAGACAAACAAACTGGGTGTACAGAAGAACATCCTGTTCGTACAAGGTGGTGCTGTAACAGTATTGAGCCTCTTGTTCGTAGTAATGCCTTCCGTACAGAGCTTCTATCAGATCCTGTCACAGTTGACAGTAGTTCTTTACCTTATCATGTATATGTTGATGTTTACAGGAGCTATCGTATTGCGTTACAAGATGAAGAAGTTGAACCGTCCGTTCCGTATCGGTAAGGGTGGTAATGGATTGATGTGGTTCATCGGCGGACTCGGTTTCTGTGGTTCTCTGTTGGCATTCATCCTGAGCTTTATCCCGCCCAGCCAGATTTCAACGGGTAGCAATACAGTTTGGTTCTCCGTATTGATTATCGGTGCCATCGTTGTTGTGGCAGCTCCGTTCATCATTTACGCTTGCAAGAAACCGACTTGGGTTGATCCGAATACTAACTTCGAACCCTTCCATTGGGAAGAACAACCAAAAGTTGCAGCAAACGCAGCAACAGCCACTGCAACAGCAGCAGGCACAACAAGCACAGCTACGGCAACACCAACTGCAAATCCTACCGTAAATCCAACTAGTACAACAAATAATTCCGGCACACCTAAATCATAGGGATACAACCGGAAAACATAAAAATGGGACTGTACAGATTGACGTACAGCCCCATTTTTTATTTTGGACGGTAAGAAAGTGAAATGACTCCATTTCATTCCCCCTATTCAAAAAAATTCGTCCTATGAGATGAATCTTTTTGACCCACGAGACATTTATTTTTGCCTCATGATACAAATTTTTTCATCTCATGGGACGAATTTCATCGTCTCATATAGCTAAATTCTTATTCCTTTAGCGCATCCCACGCTCTTCTATACCCTTCTGTCAGTTCCTGCATCACCTCAGCAACCGTCTCTATCTGTTTACCATAAAGTAATGCAGAAGCCTGACCAATCTCCAGTTCTCCTTCTTCCAGATCTCCATAGAAAATCCCTTTCTTGGCACGTCCATGAGCCAGAAGAATACGAAGTTCATCTTGTGTAGCCCCCACGGCGTCGGCTGCCTCTACAGCGTCCCGGAAATTATTCCGCACCAAACGTACCGGAGCAAGCTTCTTCAACAATAACCGGGTATCCCCCTCCTGCAAACGCAAACAATATTCCTTGAAATATTCATGAGCTGAACTTTCCTGAGTCAATGCAAAACGCGTACCTATTTGTACTCCTTCTGCTCCCAACACCCGTGCAGCAAGCATAGCCTCACCCGTAGCAATTCCTCCAGCAGCAATCAATGGTAAGGTAGTAGCAGCACGCACGGCAGGCATCAGGCACAAAGTGGTAGTTTCTTCCCTTCCGTTATGCCCACCGGCCTCGAAGCCCTCAGCAACAACAGCATCCACACCCGCCTCTTCGGCTTTCATCGCAAAGCGGGAAGAACTGACCACATGCACCACTGTCACTCCCCGCTCTTTCAGCCATCCCGTCCATTTGGCAGGGCTTCCGGCGGAAGTGAAAACTATATTGACTCCTTCCTCTACCACTATCTGCATGATTTCTTCAATCTGCGGATACATCAATGGAATATTGACTCCAAAAGGATTATGTGTAGCAGCATGGCATTTACGGATATGCTCACGTAACGTTTCAGGATGCATGGAACCTGCCCCAAGCAAGCCCAGTCCACCCGCATTACTTACTGCCGACGCCAAGCGCCAGCCACTGCACCAAACCATACCACCTTGGATTATTGGATATCGAATTCCGAAAAGGGAAGTAATTCTGTTCATAGTTTTTCCGTTTAGGGATTATTAGGAAGAAACAAGAAAAAAGGATGAAAGGTTCGGAAGAAAAGGCGAATTGTAATAAAAAACACACCCGGAAATACGAATTTACAACATACATATCACCGGATGTTCAAATTATACAAATCCTTAATTCTTAATCGTCTTGACAGGTTCTTTACCCCGTACCGTTATCGAGTCTCCATATGCACGTAACACTTCCAGCGTACGGGCACGGCGCTTACGCCCCTTGACGTTCCAGAATTCTTTGGTAAAAGGTGCCATAAAATCACCGGAAAATCCTAAACCGCCACTAGCACCCTGCCAGCTACCTACAGCCATATTATTAGCCCGTTCTGTCATTCGGTAGCGCATTCCGGTTGCCTCTATTTCATCCATACTTTTACGGACACCCTTTTCGAAAGGCGTCTTTGCCCAATCGGAATAAATGCGAAGTATTTTAAGTTCATAGAAAGGATCCCCTCGCCACGTGTCCTTATCTATTTTAATCTTCTTCTGATACACCGGGTCCCAATTGTACTTCGTAGTTGCAGTATACGGGCGCAAGGTAAGAACAACTTTCTTCTTCGGTGTATTTGGTATTTCGGGAAGTGTTGTGTTGAAATCCAGCCATTGTTTCTCCATTGATATCTGCTGTTTACCCAGAGGTTCCTGTACTCCCATCTCTTTCAGAACTTCCGGATTCAGCTTAATCTCTCCTTCTCCATCCAGCAGACGGCGCAATCGCAGAGAGTCCTGAGGTGTCCAGTTCTGAGCGCAAACGGGAAGGACTACTACTAAAAGCAGTCCGATTATAGTGCAATATTTTCTCATTTATTTATTTTCTTACCACCACATATATCCGCTTCCACAAAGCGGTTCATCATAACAAGGGTCTATGGTCCACATCGTACGGGGGTATTTACGGTTTTCCCACCAGCGGCGATAACGGGCGGAAGCATCCAGAACTTCATCATCCGATAAGAAGTAAATACCTTCATAATTCTCTGCATCCACATGTACCATTTTACACCCCATCGAGGCATTCTGCCCCAGACGGATTGTTTCTACTGTCCACAAAATACACTCACCTAAACGAAGCTTGCCACCTGCGGAATAAGAAACCGGAGCCAATGGGAAAGAAGGAATTACCGTCAAATCTTCGGCATACTTCAACAATTCCCCTATGTCATCAACAGTAAACCGGGGAATAGTGTTCAGACCTTCCGGACTTTCGACAGAGTATTTTCCAGCTTTTAGTTGCTTGACGAATAAATCCACGTCAGGATTATTGTAGTCCAACGTTTCTTCCGTACATGATACAAAAGAAAGAGAAAAGAAGAATATCAAAATGGCCATTACGGCACGTATATTAGAAATTGCTTTCATTGTTGCATTGTATTAAGGTTAATATGTCATACGAACACCGCAAAGTAGATTAAGGTTCGTTGGACGTTCCGTTCGCAGCGTTTTTGTTTGCGAATCCGTATCAAAATGATGAGATACCGTAGGCTCTGCAAACAGAGCAATCCGGTCGTTCAACTTATAACGGACTCCCAGGCCTGCCGCAATGGAAAGTTGTATAGGCTCTGCTCCAAAACCATTGTCTTCAGCTCCGGCTATACATTTCTCGGCAGCACCACCCAATGTAGCGTAAAAGTCTACTTTAGAATTGCTTGCCAGCACCGCATTCAGTTTTACCGGAACAGCCAGTGTGTGTATCGTATGGTCTCCGTCAAGACGGTTGTATTGCAAACCTGCCTCCAGAGAAAAATGTTTGTTCAAACGACGTTCAGCAGAAACTCCTGCGGTGAACGGCATCCCGAAGTCCCCCTTTGGCAACGCTGTACCTATACCTGCTTTGAAAGCCCATTTTTTAGCAGAACCACCCGCATTGGTAATAGGGAGCGTCTTATCGGAATCTGAGCCAAGCTCTGTATTTGTGGCAGCGGGATCAGTAGCCGTGGCACGATGATTATTTTCATTCCTTGATGAAGCTGTTTGACCATACATTCCGTTACCTTGGTGGTGATTGCCATATACGCGTTGGGAAATTGTAATGGAGACAGTGACTGATACAGTCTCTTCATCATCACCATTCGCAGCAAGTATGCCTCCGGATGATACTGGTACAGGATTCTTATGACCAGGATTTTGCGCTGTAGGTTTAGTCTCATGAATAGAGGGGAACTTTTCCTGCACCACATCTCCATTCAAGTTACCTTCCGGTGTCAGTGTAGCCACCTTGGTGAATGCTTCCTGAATCTCATCTTTCGGAGAGAAGTACCAGAATGCAGCGGAAGCAGCTCCAAGCACTAATATTACAGAAGCCGCCGCAGCCACCCGGTAGAAGCGTGGAGTGAGGACAGAACGTTTAGTAGCTGCAGAAGTATTGGTTGCATCGGTTTCAACTCTTGACAGGTCGCCTTTCAGCTCCTCCCAAAAGCCATCCCGCACCGTCATCTCTGCACCAGAGAGGCGACTGCGGAACAAACCGGTTATTTCATCATTTCCTTTCATACTCTGTATATTCTTTAATTCTTTTTGCTAACAAATTCTTGGCGCGATGCAGTTGCGAGGTGGATGAATGTACCTTAATCCCAAGCATTTCCGCTATCTCCTTGTGTGATTTCTCTTCAAACACATACAAGTTGAAAACGGTTCGGCATCCATCGGGTAATTCTGCCACAAATGCCATCAACTGCTGTTCGGAGAGGCGGCTACCGCTATCGGCTATGCTTGCTTCGTCGGGTATGTCAGGCAATTGTTCTTCGTTCACCACCAGTTGGGTGATGCGTTTCTGCTTTCGCAGATAATCTATTGCCTGTGTCACCATTACTCTTGTCACCCACGTTGCCAATGCACATTCGCCCCGGAAAGTGAAATGGGTAAAGATTTTGATGAACCCATCGTGCAGTACGTCATGCGCAGCATCTTCGTCGCCCGTATAGCGGTAGCATACCGCAAGCATCTGCTTGGAATAAAGGGTATACAATTCCTTACGTGCGGAATCCTTTCCTGCCCGGCAGCCCTCTATCAGTTCTATTTCATTTTCCAATGTAATGGCAGCGAGCTTTTCCGTAAGCTCCGGTGTTTCGTTACAGATGATGTAAATGTTATTATATCCCCGTGCCGCTCTTATAGAAGCGGTGTATGTGCCATCGACATTTATGGAAGCATCAGAAACGTCGTTGTATACCAGCTCGTTCTTGTCATTAAACACAATTGCACGTACGGAATTTATGACTTCATCTTTGTCGGTGGTATCATTGCGCGTCCCCATTTTAATACTCATCGGTATCTTTTCTCCTTCGTAAATACGTGCGCCTGTTACTTCGTTCTCTTTTGTACAAGAGTAAGTAAACAGGGCAAACATTGTCAAAAGCAGGATATTTGCCGAAAATTTTATGTTGATAGTTATATTCATCCTTAATCGTGCCATAATTCCGTTTCAAAAAACGATTTACATATCTGTTGGTTGGAACCAGTAGGTCCAATTATTGATGGTTATACTTAATGCAATGTAGCCATTCTCTTCCTTATCTCCGATTCGAATGTTGATATCCCATTCGTATCTGCGGTCGAGGTATTCTTGATCGCCCATCATTTTCGGTTTGCTCATCAACAGGTAGTCAATAAGGTTTATAGTTGTTTTTCCTCCGATGTCTATTGTTTTTCCTGACGCTTTTTCGGTGATAGAAAAAGTCGTATCAGCATCCTTAATAAATCTAAGAGTATGGAGGCGGGTTTGTAGGGCGGTCTTACTGTCTTCCTCTTCAACTGAACAAGGATGGTAAATTATATTCTTGCTGCTCTCACCTACATTATTTTTATAGTCATAAAAATTGTTTGCAGTTATTAGTTGTATGTCATATTTTGAAGCATCCACCGGATTATTTCCTCGCGTAATGCCTATCGTTATATCATTAGTATTGCGCACCAAGCTGACATTTTCTGTATTACTGATATTTTCCGAAGAAAACATTAATAGAGGACCGCTATGCCATAATGCATCAAGATGGTTGTTACTTATGTTGTTTTCCGGCTCATATTTCAGCGTTAATTTATTTATTGGATCACCTGTATCCATTGTCGGAAGCTGATAGAATTTATCCGTTTTTCCAGCCCATACAACAGCTGTACAGCCTTTCAAACGATAGGGTATCAGCATACGATAGTCCGGACTTTTTAGCGAATGGCCATTATCAGTAAGTGTCTGTATATATTTTCCTTGCGTATCGAACACGAAAACCTTTACTTCTTCCACCTGTTCGGCGAACCAATCTTCATTTGCCATATTATAGTCATATCGGAATTTTAGAAAGAGGTCACATTGATCAAGGTCGTCATGAAGGACATCGCAACCGGTAATCCCTGCCACTATAAAAGCGGCAAGGATTATTTTGTATTTCTTTATGTGTCTTTTAATTCCCATTTATCAATGCAAATCAACACCTTGTGTCCAATAAGTCCATGGATTGATAGTGATTTTTACAGAAATATATGCATCTGCTTCATCATCATCGGTACCCGGAGGTGTAGGATTGTCAGGATCAGACGGATCGGGAATCCACGGTGTTCCGGGGCCGCTCACGCTTTGAAGTTCAAGGTGATACCAGTTGTTACGCACTACTCCGTATCGGCCTAAAGCCATCTTTTCAGTTACATTCTGATCGTGACGGATCAGGACGTCATAGTAACATACGGATTCATGATAATAACGTACGGCACAGAAGCGTCCGATAATACCAGTTTTTGCATTTAATTGAGTAGCTGTAGCACCTTCCGAAAGACTAGCGACTACAGAATTTTTTGTATCTTGATCACCATCGAATTGCTCCTGTGTCATAATTCCCGCTTTCTTTAAGAATATGGGTAGGTCTACTTTTAGCCCGGAACCATCACTATGTTTTAAATATTCAGTTTTAAGCTGGTCTAATGTATAATAGTTTCCTTTCCAAGAGAAATAACTACTATTTTCGTTCAAACCATAGGGAGTGTACTTAGCCTTTACTACCACCTTGGTGGTGAATCCTAATTGCTGTGCCTTAGCTTCCATTGTATTTTCAAGACAATACAGACTTGTTCCCTTACTCTGTGCAACAGCAGGCATCTCCTCACTTTCGCTGTCTATATTTTTTAGATAATTGAAAGCTGCATCCATATTCGCTTCCATAGTACTCTCATTTGATACATCAGGTTGCTCGTCAGACAAGTAGTTTTTATCCCGACGATAAACTGCTCCAATCGTGGCATTATCGTAAGTGATACGTTCACTATACAGTTTCACACTCTTATTGGTAACGCTTAATTCCCAACCACTGAAAGCAAATGTAGCACCGTCAGGTTTTGTAGAAAAAGACTCCTTAACTGCAAGCTCTACTTTTGCGCTCAATCGATCCACAGAGATTTTAGCTGGATCGCTCTGTGCGTCCGTTTTTGCCTGATTGATGGCCTCACTGGTATATGCAGTCGGCTTATGTACCTTTACTCCCGTCAATGCCCCTTCTATGCCAGCTCCTTCGCCTGCACTCGCCATCATGAAATTTTCATTGGCAGCGATGTTGGCAATAGCTGCCTCAATAGCAGTGTTAATTGCAGACCAAGGTTTACCTTTTACAGTTTCTGAAGTTAAATCCCACCCGTCGGTGTAAGGATTGATAACCACAAATACTTTTTTTGTTTTCTCTGGTACTAATTTTGCATCGCTAGCTACAGCTTCCGGGGTCCCTGTTCCACCGGATTCTCCTCCGCTATTCCCAACGGTCAAACCATCAAAATCAGCCACATCAAGGCACACATCATCC
>ERZ773162.2892-NODE-2892-length-10013-cov-3.164190_pt1 | contig 10013 bp, 8 predicted proteins | sample MGYA00511113_ERZ773162 | MGnify/ENA primary metagenome ERZ773162 (study PRJEB29015, sample SAMEA2737807) | human gut metagenome | biome: human gut; feature: human-associated habitat; material: faeces | place: China | collected 2012 ... | reverse complement strand
TTTTTATCATTTGCCATGATGCGTCTGGCAGGAGGAGACGCTGTCACCTATATGTATGAAAATGCAGGTTCCGCAGTTTCGCAGGAGGTTATCGACCAGACAAGAAAGGAATATGGTTTGGATCAGCCGTTTCTTGTCCAGTATGCAGAGTGGTTTGCGGGAATGGCAACGGGCGATATGGGAACCAGCTATGTATCAAAGCGGGATGTTTATGACACTTTTGTAGAAAAGCTCCCTGCAACGATCCTGCTGACGGTATCTTCTATTGTTCTGACCATGTTGCTTGCAATTCCGCTGGGAATCTTTTCAGCGGTGAAACATAACCGTTGGAGTGATTATCTGATTCGTTTTTTAAGCTTTATAGGTAACTCTATGCCGAACTTTTTTGCGGCGCTGGTACTGATGTATTTCTTTTCCATAAAACTGGGCTGGTTTCCGGTAATCACTACAGATAATGTGGCACTGAGCCTTGTTCTGCCGACGCTGACACTTGCAGTCTCTATGGCATCCAAGTACACCAGACAGGTGAGAGCGACAGTGCTTGAAGAACTGAATAAGGATTATGTGGCCGGAGCGAGAGCCCGGGGTGTAAGAGGCAGCGTGATCATCTGGAAAAATGTAATGAAATCCTCTATGCTTACGATTATTACCCTGCTTGCTCTGTCAATAGGAAGCCTTCTCGGAGGAACCACGATCGTAGAGACAATTTTTATGTGGGATGGTGTAGGAAAAATGGCGGTAGATGCCATCACAATGAGAGACTATCCGATCATTCAGGCGTATGTAGCCTGGATGGCGATTATCTATGTGGTTGTAAACCTTATCACGGATATCATTTATCATTATCTGGATCCCCGTGTGAGACTGGGAGGTGACAGAGCATGAATAGTACAAAGAAAAATGTGACTGTCCGTAAACAAAAAATACGTAAAAATCATATTCGGGGAAAGCTTCTTTTCTTTAGTGCACTGGTGGTTATTTTGCTGATCGCAGCAGCACTGGCAAGACATTTGTGCCCGTATGATCCATATGCACAGGATCTCCTTCAGGCGCAGAAACCACCCAGTGCAGAACATCTTATGGGAACAGACCGTTATGGACGAGATCTGTTTTCGCGAGTACTGGTCGGAAGTACGACCAGTGTTTATGCAACGCTTATTCTGGTAGCGATCATCACAGTTGCAGGAACCGTGATCGGAATTATCTGTGGCTGGTGCGGCGGTGTCATTGATACTGTCCTGATGCGTATTTCCGATCTGTTTCTGGCATTTCCGAGCCTTGTTTTTGCTCTTGCAGTAGCAGGCGTGCTTGGCGGCGGTATTCAGAATGCGATCATTGCCCTTGCCGTGATCGGGTGGCCTAAGTTTGCGCGGCTTGCCAGAGGACTGACACTTGCACAGAAGGATTCTGCCTATCTGATGGCGGTAAGACTGTCGGGAAGCGGTACACTTAAGATCATGTTCAAGCATATTCTGCCGAATATTGCCGGGCCGATTCTGGTAACATCGGTACTTGACATCGGAACCATGATGATGGAGCTGGCCGGACTTTCCTTCCTCGGACTTGGCGTACAGCCTCCGATGGCAGAGTGGGGAAGTATGATCAACGATGGAAGAAGTATGCTTCAGATTTCACCCTGGATGGTACTTGCACCGGGACTTGCAATTTTTATAACAGTTATGCTTTTTAATCTTCTCGGAGACACGCTCAGAGATTTTATGGATCCGAAAGAGAGAGCTAAAAGATAACAAAACAAATGAACATCAAGAAAGAGAGGAAAATTTATGAAAAAGAAACTGATCGCAGCAATTCTTACAGGAGCTATGCTGGCAGCCGGACTGACAACAAGTGTATGGGCTGACGGAGAAAAGACATTCGTATATGGAACGACAGGATACAGTGAAGAAATGGGTGATGCGGGACTGAATCCACATGATAACTATTCCGGATGGAGTGCACTCCGTTATGGTGTAGGGGAAACTCTTTTCAAATACAATGATAACATGGAAGTAGAGCCATGGCTGGCAACAGATTATGAATTTGTAGATGATACAACCGTTAAGATCACACTTCGTGACGGCGTCAAATTCTCCAGTGGGCGCGATATGGATGCAGAAGCGGTTAAGGAATGTCTGGAGGATCTGATCGCTGTTCATGACCGTGCACCATACGATCTGAAAATTGACCATATTGATGCAGACGGACTGACACTTACCATTTATACAACAGAGCCGTGCCCGGCGATCATCAACTATCTCGGTGATCCATATGGCGCGATCATTGATATGGATTATGGTATTCAGGGTGAAGGCGGTTCTGCAAATGTAGCCGGAACAGGTCCTTATATTGCAGAAAGCGTAACACCAACCCAGATTGATCTTGTTAAAAATGAAAATTACTGGGGTGACGAAGTCAACGTAGATAAGGTTACCGTGAAATCCTTTGCAGATGGAAGTGCACTGACAGCAGCGCTGCAGACAGGAGATATTCAGGGAACCTATGGACTTCAGTATGACAACTATTCTCTGTTTGACGGGAATCCGGATTATACGATCAATTCCTGTGCGACAAGCCGCTGTTTCTTCGGACAGTTCAACATGGATTCTGAAATTATGCAGGATCAGAACGTACGTAAAGCCGTTGAGATGGGAATCGACAAGGAAGGCTTCTGTTCTGTGATTATGGAAGGTCGTGGAGTACCGGCAAAGGGAGCATTCCCAAGCAGTTTCTCTTATGGAAATGATGCAGTGGAAACTGTTTCCTATGACCCGGACGGAGCAAAGAAGCTTCTTGAAGAGTCCGGATGGACAGATACAGACGGTGATGGATACGCAGACAAGGACGGACAGAAGCTGACTATCAACTGGCTGACTTACCCGACACGTCTGGAACAGCCGAAGCTTGCGGAGTATGCACAGGCTACATTGAAGGATATCGGTATTGATGTGCAGGTAAACAATACTTCCGATCACAGAACTTTTGCTGAGAACGGAGATTTTGATGTTTATGTAAGCTCTACTACAACTGCACCGACCGGCGATCCGGAGTACTTCTTTACAAGTACAGTGGTAGGTGCAAAGAACTATGGAAACTATCAGAATGAAGAAGTAACGAAACTGACTGATCAGCTTCATCAGACATTTGACAAAGATGAAAGAGGTAAACTGGCTGTAGAACTGCAGCAGAAAATTCTTGATGATGATGCATTTTTCTTTGTATCTCATCTGAACATGGGAATCGTGACAAAATCTAACGTTACAGGTATGGCAGCACATCCATGTGATTACTATGAAATTACAGCTGAGCTGGATGTAGAGTAAAATTTGAGAGGTATACAAAAGTATGGATTCATTGCTTCGTGTAGAGCATGTGACAATTTCTTATAATGGAAAGCCGGTCGTTCAGGACGTCAGCTTTGAACTGAAACAGGGCGAGATTCTTGGAATCGTCGGAGAATCCGGCAGTGGTAAAAGCACGGTCATCAAAGCGATTATGGGCTTACTGGGCGAGGAAGGTCTGGTCACGGAAGGTGACATCTGGTACAAAGGCGAAAATCTTACCAGTATGAGCGAGAAAAAACTCCGTGGATATTTGGGCAAAGAGATTGGAATGGTGTTTCAGGACTGTAAAGCGGCTTTGTGTCCTGTCCGGACGATCGGGGCACAGATACACGAAGCAGTATCAGAGCATGAGAAGATAAGCAGACAGGAGACATGGAAACGTGCAGGAGAGATTATGAAGAAGATTGGTCTGGACGACAGTGAACGTGTGCTGAACAGTTATCCTTTTGAACTTTCCGGAGGAATGAATCAGCGAGTGGGAATCTGTACAGCCATGATCATGCATCCGAATCTGCTTCTTGCAGATGAGCCGCCCAGTGCACTGGATGTAACAGTTCAGAAACAGGTGGTGGAAGAGCTTCTGCTCATGCGAAAAGAATATCATACGGCAATGATTCTTGTAACACATAATATTGGTGTTGTAAAGATGATGGCAGACAGAATTCTGGTACTTCAGAACGGAGTGGTCAGAGATTACGGAGAAACGGATGCTGTGCTGAACCATTCTGAGGATCTATATACTAAGAAACTGATGAGCTCTGTGCTTCATTTGAAACGGGACTGAACTCAGGAGGCATGAAGAAATGACAGATATTATTTTAAAAGCAGAACACCTTAAGAAGGTTTTTGTCTCAGGAAAGAAGTCCATGACAGCAGTAGATGATGTCAGTTTCGAACTGAATCGGGGCGAATGTCTTGGAATTGTAGGAGAATCCGGATCCGGAAAAAGTACGATCGCCAAAATGATCACACATCTGGAATCTGTGACGGAAGGTCAGGTATTCCTCAAAGGAAAAGATATCACCCATGTGAAGGGGAAAGCCTTACGTGAAATTTATCAGGATATTCAGATGGTTTTTCAGATGCCGATGGAATCCTTTGACCCAAGATGTACTCTTGGAGATGGAATCGGGGAAAGTCTGCGGAATATGGGGATAAGCCGTTCGGAAACAGGCAGTCGTGTGGAAAAACTTCTGGAACGCTGCGGACTTGACAGAGAATTCGCAGATCGTTATCCGCATCAGGTCAGTGGTGGTCAGTGTCAGAGAGCAGCAATTGCCAGAGCCCTTGCAGTAAATCCTGAAATACTTATCTGTGATGAGGCGACAAGTGCATTGGATGTAACAGTTCAGAAACAGATTCTGGAACTTCTGATAGAGCTGAAACAGAAGGAACAGCTTTCGTTTCTTCTGATTTGCCATGACCTCGCACTGGTACAGGCATTCTGCGATAAGGTACTGGTACTTTATCATGGAAAAACAGTAGAATACGGAACTCCGGACGAGATCATCAATCATCCGAAGGAGGATTACACAAAAAGGCTGATTGACTCAGTTTTGTAGATATGAAAAAAACTGTTTATCTATAACAGATAAGAATACTTCCATATCCCCCAGGGTAGGTTGTTGATACTTTAATGTGGTGCTACAATACAGTTGATTACGAGGCGCGCACCGAATAAAATTTCCACAGGGAAAGGAAGTATATCTATGCATATACCTGAGAACTATTTAAGCCCATCGACATGCGCTGTAATGGCAGCAGCCATGGTTCCGGTATGGGGATATTCAATTAACAAAGTAAGAACAGAAATACCAAAGGCTAAAATGCCTCTTCTGGGTATTGGTGCCGCTTTTTCATTCCTTGGAATGATGTTTAATGTACCGCTCCCGGGAGGCACTACAGGACATGCTGTAGGAGGAACTCTTATTGCAATTCTTACAGGCAGTCCGGCAGCAGGATGTATATCCGTATCTATTGCACTGCTGATACAGGCACTTCTTTTCGGAGATGGAGGAATCCTTGCATTTGGGGCAAACTGCTTCAATATGGCATTTGTATTGCCGTATCTGGGATTTTTTCTGTATAAGTTACTCCTTAATAAAACAGGTATGCGTAAACTCAGTGCTGCAATCGGTGCATATGTAGGAATTAATGCGGCAGCATTTTGTGCAGCTGTAGAATTTGGCATTCAACCATTGCTGTTTAAGAATGCTGCAGGTCAGGCACTTTACTGTCCATATCCGTTAAGTGTGTCCATACCGGCAATGATGATCGGACATATTACTTTGTTTGGATTGGCAGAGATTGTATTGACTGTAGTAGTACTGACATTTGTGGAGAAAGTTTCACCATCGGCGCTGGACACAATTCCTAATAAAACTTCATTTAAACCGTTGTACATACTTATTGCTGTACTAATTGTCCTGACACCTATTGGACTTCTGGCAACAGGTACTGCCTGGGGTGAATGGGGCGTTGATGAAATGGCAACACTTGTAAGCGGCGGTACTCAGCTGGGCTACACTCCATCAGGAATGGAAAGTGGATTTGAGCTGTCTACGCTGTTCCCTGATTATTCAATGGCGGGCATGCCGGAATGGACAGGATATATTCTGTCGGCAGTTGTAGGCGTAGCACTTCTGGTTATTTTCTTTAAAATTATATCTTCACTTATGAAGGACAAAGTTGACTTTAATAAGAAAGTGGCATAATCATGAATAATTACATGACAGAGAAAACAGAGCTTCCGGCTTGGATGTGCCGGCAGGAGGATTATATTCCGTCGAAAGACAGAGAAGCATTTCTGACAAAAAGTACAAAATCTGTTTTGGCTGTGCTTGCAAAATTAAGATTTCACGAAGGGAAGGATGGCGGATTTTCTGCCAGTCCTTCTCTTAAATTGTTTTATACAATAGTTTATATCATTTTGACTGCATGCTCGCGAAATTATTTATTTGTGCTGATCATGTGTGCAGCAGTGACTGTCAGACTGGCATTTTTTCCCGCAAAATCTATTTGTCAGGTTTTAAGTGGAACAGCAGGTGCAGTTCTGATCTCAGTATTACTTCTTTTACCGGCGGTTTTTATGGGAAATCCACAGACGCTGGCAAATATTACGGCGAGAGTGTATGTGTCTGTAACATTAGTCGGGATTCTGTCCGCAGGAACATCATGGAATAAGCTTACAGGCAGTATGCGAACCTTTCGGATTCCATCGTTGTTCATTTTTACACTTGATATTACGTTGAAATATATTTCTGTTCTTGGAGAAATCTGTATAGATATTCTGACATCTGTCGGGCTGAGATCAGTTGGAAAAAATCACGAAAAAACAAAGGCCTTTTCGGGAGTGTTGGGAATTACATTTCTGAAATCCAGTGAGATGGCAGAGGAAATGTATGCATCCATGTGCTGTCGTGGGTTTACAGGAGAATACAGTATCGGTCAGAAATATAAAATCCGTGTGACGGATATATTTTATATTTTGGTTACGGTCGGCTGTGTTGGACTGTTTTTCTATCTGAGCAGAGGAATGTAAAATGTAATTAGAACTGTAATGAGACAGGAAAGGAAATCAGGTATGATCAGACTGGAGAAGGTATGCTTTGCATATGAAAAGGAAATTGCACTTCGCTATGTGGATCTTCATATTGAGAAGGGTGATTCTCTGGTTATTCAGGGACCGAACGGATGTGGGAAATCGACACTTATTAAACTGCTGAATGGAATTATTTTCCCGTCCGAGGGATATTATTTTTATAAAGATCATGAAATTACAGAAAAGGCGCTGAAAGACCGGCAGTTTGCAAAATGGTTCCATCAGCAGATGGGGTATGTGTTTCAGAATGCGGATACCCAGTTGTTTTGCGGAAGTGTTGAGGAAGAGGTTGCCTTTGGACCGATACAGATGAGATTGCCGGAGGCAGAGGTACGGGAGCGTACGGAGGACTGCCTGCGGCTGTTTGGAATAGAAAAGCTCCGGGAAAGGCCTCCGTATCATTTGAGTGGAGGAGAGAAACGAAAGGTATCTCTTGCATGTATTCTTTCATTAAATCCCGAGGTGCTGATTCTTGACGAGCCGCTTGCCGGGCTGGATGAAAAGACGCAGGATATGCTGCTGACATTCCTTAAGGATTTTCACCGTGCAGGCAAAACACTGATCACGATCACTCATAACCGACAGCTTGCAGAAGAACTTGGAACGCGTTTTGCAGTTATGAATGAGGAGCATGAACTGAAAATGATATAAAAAAAGTACTTCCCGCGGAGTTGGAAGTACTTTTTTAATGGGTTGAATGTGCATCATAATATGTGGAGGTCTGTGCACTTCATTTGATAAATAACACAAGGAGCTGTGTTGACTATATTTTAACAAAATGCAGTGCAAAAACAAGCCTCCCAGGGGGATACAGAGTTATGAAAAAAGCACAGGATCTATGCGATATATGAATGGGTCAATATCCCCCGCAGGGGCTTATACGGGTGCGGCCTATCCCTTATAATTAAACGAACACAACAAAAAATCAGGGGGATAAACGAGATGAGAACAAGAGCAAAAGTACTGGCTGCAATTCTGTGTACAGTTGCAGCATTGACAACAAGTGGGGGGACTTATGTATCAGCTTCTTCGGAGGCAGCAGATGCAAAAACAGAAGTAACGATTGGATTTTCCAGTGATGGAGATTCTTTTGACCCGTGTACCGGATTTGGTTATACAGGTTCACCATTGTTTTCTAATCTGGTAAAAGTTAATGGTGAAGATCAGCTTGAAAACGATCTTGCAACGGAGTATAGCGTTAGTGATGATACGCTGACATGGACCTTCAAGATAAGAGATGATGTAAAGTTTACAAATGGCGATCCGCTTAAGGCTTCGGATGTAGCGTTTACGTTTAATACGACAAAAGAAAAAGCAACCTATATGGATCTGACAATGCTGGAAAGTTGTACAGCAATTGATGATACTACGGTAGAATTCAAACTGACAAAGCCGTGTGTGACCTTTATTTACACAGTGGCTCAGGTTGGAATTGTTCCTGAAAATGCATACAGTGACCAGTTTGGTCTGTCAGCAGATCAGATCATTGGTTCTGGGCCATATAAAATGGCACAGTGGGATAAAGGACAGCAGTTTATATTAGAAGCGAATGAAGATTACTATGGAGAGCAGCCGGCAATAAAAAGAGCTGTAGTCCTGGTACAGGAGGAAGATGCCAGATTTGTAGCAGCACAGGCCGGGAATGTAGATATTGCACTTACTTCTGCGACTCTTGCTACAACAGATATTGACGGAATGCATGTAGAAAAAGTAGATTCCGTAGATAACAGAGGCATTACACTTCCAACAGTACCGGACGAAGGAAAAACCACAGAGGATGGTTATAAGATCGGCAATAATATCACCTGTGATGTCAATGTAAGAAAAGCACTCTGCTATGGAATTGACAGAAATCAGATAATTGATGAAGCTTTAAACGGTTTTGCACAGCCTGCTTATTCAGAATGTGATGGTATGCCATGGTGGAATGAAGAGGATGTAATAGAGACAGATGTTGATTATGCGGTTCAGCTTCTGGAAGAATCTGGCTGGGAAGACACAGACGGAGACGGAATCAGAGAAAAGGATGGAGAAAAGCTGGCATTTAATCTGATGTATTTTGCAGGAGATTCCATGCGTCAGGCAGTTGCAATGTCTGTGGCAAATCAGGCAAAAGAAAATATGGGATTTGATATCACAGTAGAAGGTGTAAGTGCTGATGATACTATAAAGAGAATGTTTTCTGAACCAATGATCATGGGATGGGGATCTGACAGCCCGATGACGTCATACATGCTGTTTGACAGCAGCAATGCAGGAAAAACAGATTTTTATAATCCTGAATTTTATACAAATGAAAAAACAGATGAATATCTTGAGAAAGCTATGAGTTCGTTATCTATTGAAGATTCTTATGAATGGTGGAAAAAAGCGCAGTGGGATGGAGAAACAGGAACCTGTATGAGGGGAGAAGCTCCGTGGGCATTTTATGTAAATATGACACATCTTTATTATGTAAAGGATGGCCTGAATATCGGCAAGCAGAGGATTCATGCACATGGACAGGCATGGCCGCTAATTGCAAATTTAGCTGAGTGGACATGGGAATAAATGAATTAATGAATTTTATATGGTTTTTATAAGTGTTTGCTCCGGGCAGATTCTGTCCGGAGCAAATCGTATCTTTAAATAAAGGGAAGAATGAGGATAGGTACTATATGAAGAGCAGGTTTTATTTGAAATTTACCGGCAGATATTTAGTACGGGTAGTGACACTTCTGATAGCTGTCAGTATTGTCAGCTTTATTCTGGTAAGTCTGTCACCGGTTGATCCTGTACAACAATATGTCGGTGCAGTACCAAATGTCAGTGTGGAGCAGAGAGAAAAAATAGCAGAATACTGGGGGCTGAACGATCCACCGGCGGAACGGTTCATGAACTGGGGAAAAGCGCTCCTTCATGGAGATTTTGGAACATCTCTGATTTATCGAAGACCGGTAGCTGATATCATAAAGGAAAAATTTTCGGCATCTCTGGCACTGATGATAACTGCCTGGATTTTTTCCGGACTGACCGGATTTGCAATCGGGTGTCTGATGGGAATATTTCATGGAAAATGGCAGGACAAAATT
>ERZ773162.2887-NODE-2887-length-10036-cov-3.127242_pt1 | contig 10036 bp, 6 predicted proteins | sample MGYA00511113_ERZ773162 | MGnify/ENA primary metagenome ERZ773162 (study PRJEB29015, sample SAMEA2737807) | human gut metagenome | biome: human gut; feature: human-associated habitat; material: faeces | place: China | collected 2012 ... | reverse complement strand
TTCCACGTAATAAAGTGGTTCAATATGTTGCTCAAGACGATGGCTCTGAAATTATGTTATCAGTTTATGCAGGTAAAGATGCAGAGTTTTTATTTTATGAAGACGATAATGAAACTTATGCCTATGAGAGAGGAGGTTATTCAGCGATTCAAATGAAATGGGATAACAAACATCAAACGTTTACTCTATTTGCTCCTATCGGTAAAATGCCGCCTAAATTAGAGAATAGAAAGTTCAAGATTCAGATTTTTACTCCTTTGGAATCGGGACACGTGTCTGTTATTGAAAAAGATATTATTTACAACAACAAAACAATGAAACTGAAATTTTAGTTTGCTGAGGGTATAGAAGGCATACTTCCCGTTAGCAAACTTGAGAGGAAGCACCACGTTCCGCTGTTGGTTGTCTGCCTTTAAGTCCGGCAAGCGTCTCCAGTCCGTCAGATTCGGGTGCGCACTATTCTGACTCTCGCCAAGACGGACGAAAGGTTGTGCCGGTGTCGTGTCGTTATGCCGCTGGCGCAATATTACCTTTTATTTATTATTCTCAATTAATCTTTTATAGTAAAAATGCATTTATTGATTGTCAGGATAGAGAGACATACGATAAACTCGCTGATAAATTGCATCTTCCAGTTCCAACTCAAATACAATCTCCTGTGTCTCGGGATCTACTTCTGTCACGCGTGCACCACGATTGCCATTGCTAAGCACATTGCTCATTCCCGGACAAATTAATCTGTTACCCGTTTGTTCCAAATATTGCACCCCGGAACGGGCCGGAGTAAAATATGCGGTACCCCGTTCTTTTCCATATTGCCAAACTTGACGAACCGTACGGTTTACTTCATCCACTTCGTACTCTATTCCACAAGTATAAACATTTTTTCTATCCGTAAAATCAAGCTTGAAATTTCGCCCATAGCCATTATTGAAATAAAAGATATGTCCATTAGGCAACGGAACAGCAGTATGGCACCCCCAAGGCCATTCAAAATCATCACAATTCTTCGTTCCGGCTATCACATCAGGATCAGTAATGGGAGTTCCGTCGGCATGAAGAGGATTTAATAATAATTTCAAATATCTATCTCTCCAATACCCATGAGGTGATATAATCCACTCAATGCCTCCGGCTTTATTAAATTTGAATATTCCTTGATAGCGAGCTGTAGCCAAATAATCATTTCCCCATTCCACTATACCATTATTATGCGCCCAATTACTGGCATTTTGCGCATAAGGATCAGCGGTAAGATTATAATCGGTCATACCATACCGTGCCGAATCCAGCATGTGCACCAAATCCCATTCTTGCAATATTTCCCCTTTTTCGGGATCCATTCTAATAATGAAATCGTTTATCCGTACATCCTTTCCATTGGCTATTTTAGCGGAAGTCTTGCTCACCGTAGCTAATATATTGCCTTGTTTATCCTGAGATATGGCATGATGCATAGTATATCCCCTTTCCAGCATATCCCAATTATGAATTGTATTTCCCATCATATCCACTTCCACCATCCGATGATGGTTTCCGTCACCGGTCATATAATGTCCGTTCTGCATCCGAATCAGTCCGCACCCGATTCCGATATATCGATGTTCATCCGACTTCTCCCAATCAAGAATCCAACGGATTTCTCCGTCAGCATCTACCATATAAGGGATAGAAGTGTCTGTTTCATCCTGTCCGGGAGAGTTAACTAAATTCATGCCTGGCTCCATACGGTCATATTGAGCCTTTACCACTCTGATTTCCTTGGGCAGTCTTCTGCTTTCCAATGTTTTTGTCTGAAGCTTTAGATCGGACCGGGCACGTTCATTTCCTTGCAAATCTGTATAAATTAAAGTGACCTGATTATTATAATTGGGATAAAGTCCCAATACCGGGATATTCTGTTTTAATTCCACACTCTTAAATGCATATTCCACGTCAGGTGTATGCTTTCCCGGTTTGCTGTGTACAATCAGTTTAATGCGTCCCAATACAGGTAATTTTACAACTACACTGGCCGATAATGGATTGCAACCGGAAGGATTGACTGTAGAACTCAATATCAAGTTGTCAATCGAAGTGCCTAAGGTAGGTATAACATAAGTGCTTCCATTGACAAATGTCAAAGTCGTTTTCCAGTTTTCCGCATCCACATCTACATTTTGGATTAACTCTTGCGGAAAAATTACCTTATTGGACTCAAATAACAAAACACATTGTTCACGTTCCTGAGAAACAGATTTCAATAAATCATTTTCCTTCAACTGGTTTTGTATATTCTGCATAGCTTGGGTACAATCCTGTTCTTCATCACGACATGACAAAAATACAAATATCATAACCAACAAAGAGCATAAATAATATCCTTTCCTTTTCATTTGGCTTCATTGTTTTTATAGAGGGAGAGATCCCCCTCCCTCTCATACTTTTTAATTATCAGTTCAATACAATCATCTCCATTCCGGCTTTTGCTCCAAATTCAAATTAGCGTCCACCTCTGCCTGAGGTATCGGGAAGTACAAGAATTTAGCTTCAAAATGGTCAAATCCTTGTGTATCCGAAATGCGGTCTGTCGGTTTATATCCTACCAATTCCTTTTCGCCACTTTCATTTTCTTCGTAAAGCAATTCATAATGTTGAGAATCGGTCTTGCGTTCGTGCATGATAGCTTTCAACTTAGCAGGATCATTTCCGTACCAACGAACCATATCATCCCAACGTATATTCTCTCCGGCAAATTCCAGCAATTTCTGTTTCTGGAGTTCTGTCATTATAGCATCTTTTCCACTCAAGGTTTTCTCCGGCAAACCGGCACGTACACGAATCCGGTTAATATCTTTCATTGCTCCGCTTTCATCATTGGTTTCCAGACAAGCCTCAGCGTGAAGCAACAAAACTTCTGCAAAACGCATAATACGTAAATTGTTGATACGTCCGGCATCGTTAGAATACATCGTACATCCTGTGGGAACCCACCAAGCTGCAAACTTCTTCATCATGAAACGCCCTTGAACACCCTCGATAACCGGATAAGCAGGAGCATATCCTTGCTTGGCAATACCATATTTGCCGTCGCCTTCGGGCAGTACCGTCCATTTAAACATATCATCAAATTCCACTTTACCACCATAGAATTTTTCATCCGGTTTCACATCACCGAAATCAGAGTATTTAAAGAAGCACGTAGTGTATAAACGCTTATCCCATTTGGAATCAGAGCCTTCCGGACGCTGTTCGGAAATGAATTCTTTTATCAAATAGGGAGAAGGTTGCATCTTATACCAACCACCGCCAATATTCTCACCTTTCAGTGTCGGACCAAAATAATGAGCAAGGTTGTTTCCCATAAACGAGTCGTCACTAGTGCCATTGCCCCAAGCGTCACCCGAATTACCTTTGGCATCATAATTGATTTCCCAAATAGATTCAGCATTAAATTCCGTATCGTCACGGAAGTTGTCCTCATACTTTTGAGTCAAATCGTAACCATAACCATTCATTATAATTTCAAACTCATTCTTTGCGGCCTGATAATCCCCTTTCCAGATATAAGCTTTACCCAACATGGCAATAGCCGCACCTTGAGTTACACGACCGTTTTCATCGCTTGAACGAAGTTTAGGCAAACGAGACTTAGCTTCCTTAAAGTCTGAAATAGCCTGTTCCAGCACTTCATCACCGCTAGACAGTCCATGAGTTTCCGGATCTGCATCCTGCGGGAGAGTACGGATAACCGCATCACGATAATCAGTACGCAAACGGAAGTACCAGAATCCACGTAAGAAATAAGCCTCACCTATCATTTGCTCACGTTTGGTTTCGTCCATATCAACCGTAGCCGCACGATATATGAATTCGTTTGCCATCTGAATGCCTTCATAGATGTTTCCCCAGCTCAAATCCTTTGTATTCGTTGTGTTGACAAACGACAAATATTCCCAAATATAAGGTTCTTCTCCGCGAGTGGGGTAAAGGTCATCACCGCGCATCTGAAGATGCATGATACCTTCCAACCCGCCATAATATCCACTGGTCATACGGCGGAAAGGATTATAAACTGCGGACAAGCCTTTCATCACATTATCTTCGGATGTCCAGAAAGTGGTCGGAGTCTGACGGTTAGGATCAATCTCATTCAGAAAGTCATCACTACAAGAAGACAACAACATTGGAGCTACAGCCAATGCAGCTATGTATTTTATAAAATTCTTTTTCATATTCTGCAAATATTACTTATTCCTAATTAGAAATTTACTTGTAAACCAAAGGTGATAGTACGTGCCATCGGATAACGACCGTCATCACAACCACGGGTCATTACACCCGAACCACCTGATGTACCGGCACCATCGGCATCTACCATACCCAAGTCAGGAGTATATCCTTTATAATCGGTTATAGTGAAAAGGTTTTCCATAGCCGTATAAACACGCACATTCTGCAAACCGGCTTTAGATACCCATACTTTAGGCAACGTATAACCTAATTCCAAAGTCTTCAAGCGCAAGAATGAACCATTTTCCAACCAACGGTCCGTATAGCCCCAGTTTGTACCATTAGGATCGCTAGTACCAAACAAACAGCGAGGAATATCAGAATGATTGTTTTCAGTCCAGCTGTTCATGCGTTCTGCATACTGGTTTCCTGTTGATTCATTATAAACCGTAGTATAATACTGGGCATTGTAAATCTTGTTGCCAAAGTTTCCGTCAAAGAACATATTCAAATCCAAACCTTTCCATTCAGCACCCAGACTTACACCCAAGTTAACTTTCGGGAAAGCAGAGCCTACATCCTGACGGTCATTATTGTCAATCTTACCATCTTCGTTATAATCCACGAAACGCAAGTCACCCGGTTGTGCATTAGGCTGGATCTTATTACCATTCTTATCCACATACGCATCAATTTCTTGTTGGCTTTGGAATACACCATCCGTCTTTATCAAATTGAAATAACCTATGGAATGACCGGTCTTGGCATAAGTGATCGTTCCTTTGGCATGAGGATTGAATCCCTGCCATTCATCACGACTTCCGTTTACTTCCGTCAGTTTATTCTTGATGAAGGTAGCATTGACACCTACATGATAATACAAATCGCCTACATTATTACGGTGATTCAATGAAATTTCAAATCCTTTGTTTTCTACTGTACCTGCATTTACTGTAGGATTCCCACTCAAGCCAAAACTCAAAGACTGCGGCATAGACAACAACATATCTTCTGTTTTCTGAATAAAATAATCAGCACTGACACTGAACTTATTGTTCAAGAAAGCAAAATCCAAACCCAAGTTCAAGGTCTTCGTCTTTTCCCAAGTCACATTCATGGGTGAAGTCCATTCCTTACCGGTAATGGCACCTTCCCAAAGTTCTGTGCCCATCATGTTATTCATACCTTTATAAACAACAGACTGGGTAGCATAATTGCCAATGCCGCTCAAATTACCCAGTACACCATAACTGGCACGAATTTTCAATTCATTCATGGTTTCCTTGATATTTTCAAAGAAATCTTCATTCATCACATTCCAACCCAAAGATACAGACGGAAATGTGCCCCAGCGGTTTCCATCTGCAAATTTGGAAGAACCGTCCCGACGAACAGAAGCAGACAGCATATAACGATCGGCATATGAATACATCACACGCCCAAACATAGAAATCATTGTATTGGCCCAAGCGCTACCCGATGTATTTTGTGAAGAAACCGAACCGGCGTCAATCACAGAGAAACCTTCCGGGAAACCCTTACGTCCTGCACCAAAACCACGCGCATTGTTACGCTGGGCAGAATAACCCACCAAAGCAGAAACCGTATGATTGCCAAACGTATTATCATAATTGATTGTATTTTCAATCAACCAATCGTTCTCCCAGTCTGTACTTTCCGACAATTCCGCTTCATTCTTTTGTGAAGTAGAACTGAAATAATAAGGAGAACTATAGGCATAATTACGTCTTGTATATTTGTTTATACCTACATTGAATTTATATTTCAATCCTTTCAAGAACAAATCCACTTCGGCATAGCCATTCAATAAAATGTCTATCCCATGTCTTTGGTAATCATAGGCTTCTGTCCAACCTACAGGATTATCTCCTCTGGTCCATTCCGGAGCTACACCCCAAGTGCCATCTTCACCATATACATTCCACATAGGCACAGCTGTCAGAGCGGAGGTATATGAAACATCTTCATACTTCTTTTTATAGAATTTCATCATCAACGTAGTCCCCATACGCAAATGATTATTGAAAAAAGAAAAAGTATTCTTAGCACGAATGTTCCATGCCTCATAACCGGTAGTATTCACAATACCATCCTGGTTAAGATAGCTTCCCGAAAGATTATAGGTCGAAGTCTTGTTTCCTCCAGATACATTCAAGCTAACCTTGCTCACCATAGCCGAGTTATAAAGTTCTTTCTGCCAGTCTGTTCCAGCACCTCCATTCCAATTCAGCAACCCTTCTGCCGAACTATAACAGGTAGCCTTTGCCAAATCGCGAAGCTGATTACCATCCATTACATCAATGTATTTGGCAACCATCTGAACGCCTGTATAGGCATCCACTGTCACACGGGCAGGAGTTTCCAAACGACCGCCTTTAGTAGTGACCAATACAACACCATTAGCAGCACGAGAACCATAAATAGCAGCAGCCGAAGCATCTTTCAACACTTCAATAGACTGAATGTCAGCGGGATCAACCATATTGATATCACCATACACACCGTCAATCACATAAAGCGGACTGGTGGCACTCAATGAACTGATACCACGGACATTAATATTCAAGCCTTCCCCCGGCTGACCGTTGGCAGCCGACACAGTAACACCGGCAACTCTTCCTTGCAAAGCAGCTGAAGCACTACGTGCAACATTTGCCTGTAACTCTTTACCGGAAACAGAAGCGACCGCACCTGTCAAATGGCTTTTCTTCACTGTACCGTAACCGATAACCACCACCTCGTCCAACAATTCACCTTCCGACAATTTCACATTAATCACACTGCGGCCATCAACCTTAACAGTTTGCTCCTGATAACCTACATAAGAGAATTTCAAAGACTGACCGGAATTTACTTTAATGGTATATTTACCATCAAGATCGGTAATAACACCATCGGTAGTTCCAAGAACTAAAACAGCAGCACCAATCAACGGATTATTTTCCGCATCCGTCACTGTTCCACTAACGGTGATTTGTTGTGCATATGTGCATATACTAAATATGCACAGCATTAGAGTTAATGTAATTTGTTTCATAAAATATGTATTAGAATTTGATTAAAATAACACTCTTTGTCTGTCGGTTTGAAAACATATTGAATCAAAACCGTTAAGAATGAATCATCTATAGGTTAAAGGCACTATATTAATTTCTATTTTGCTTCGTATGAGTAGAAAACAAGAAATTATACAAAGGATACTCCTGTTCCACTCTGTCATATTATGGCTTGTACAGCCAACAAACGCCAACGAAAGAATAATCAATAGAAATAAAGATTTCATCGTTTTTGTCATAAATTTGATTTTAAGGTTAATTTTTCACATTGCAAATATCCCGTTTCTTTTATCAACCTACAAATACAATTCAAGCATTATATAATGAAATCTTATCAATGGTAAAAAACATCCAGTTATTCAAGAGGTGACCGATTGGCAACAGAGAAAACCATATTTTTCATCCACAAAATATGCTGTGACATGATAGATAACGTAAAATAAGGTTCATTTTATAAGCGTGTGTATAGACTCCTTTCACTCCATCGCTGGTAGAGAGAAAAGAGATATCCAAACGGACATAATACAAGGAACGCATCGTATCTTTTCAACTTTATGGTTAGAAACTCTTTTGGTATAAATGCAAATAACGTAATTAAAATGGAATATCAAGATGGGAATGACAGATTGAGTGAATAGTATCAAAAGTTGATAATATAATATTAATTGACTTTTTCGTTTTTCTCTACTTTTGCAGAGACAAGGGAAAAGTGAATGTAACTTGCTAAAAAGAATGAAAAGACAAAGAATTATGCAGCATGATACCCGATATCTATTTTTAAGTATGACGATAAGTGGAGTAGCTTGTTTTCTGTTTTTCCGCTTCGCCTATCCTTATCATCTTCTTCACCGAGAGCAAATGCTATTGTTCACTTATACAGTCGATCAATTTATCGATTATTTCAATCATCCTACCCCCTTATCATGTCTGGGTGGTGACTTTTTGACTCAATTCTTCCATAATATCAATATGGGGGCAGCTGTCGTTGCCTTAACTATGGCAGCATTAGGGACATTGACTTATTTCACTTGCCGTAAATGGACCAACCGATGGATAGCCATAGGTATTTCAATAGTGGTTTTTATTTGGGAAAGCCTGCGCTTCTGCCAAATTCAGTATCCATTTTCGGCGACCCTTTCACTCATCGGTGCTTTGTCCCTGTTTTTGCTGACAGACAAATTAAAAGGAAAATGGGATTTCTTTATCGGAAGCATTTGCGGAACCATGTTATGCTATAGCCTGTTCGGTTATGGTATGTTTGCTTTCACATTATTTACTATCCTTTCCGCCTTGAAGCGGAAACAGAGTTATGTGGTTATTTACGGAATGATACCGGTCGCTTTGGCACTGCCTCCCTTAGCTGCCCGCAAATATCTGGTCATTCCTTCGCAAGCATACTCTTTCCCGGCTACGCTTTGGTATGGAACACCTGATTTTGAGAACGAGCGCATATTAGGCCTGAATACCGAAGACTATTTTGAGAATTGGGACAAGATAAATGAATTGGTACACGACGGTGTTCCGGGAAATGCCATATCCGTGTGCTATAATCTGGCCAATGCCATGCAAAACAAGCTTCCGGAAAAGCTTATGGATTATTACCAACCGGCAGGATTGGGTCTGTTCATGCCTGTGAACGAAAAATCGACATATCTTTCCACCCAATTGTCTGGAGAGGTCTGGTTCCGCTTGGGCGATATGACCATGGCAGAACACGCTTCCCTCTTAAGCATGATATTTTCTCCTCAGAACAAGAGTGTACGCATGGTACAGCGACTGGCGGAAATCAATTTGATAAACGGAGATAACGAAGCGGCACGAAAATATCTGCGTATCCTCTCGAACACACTCTTTTACAAGGAATGGGCGAAAAAACGCACACCGGGGAAGGAAAGTCCGGAAGTGAAGGAATGGCTGAAGTACAAACGCTCGTACCTGCCCCAAAAAGATACCCTGAGGCTTTCGTCTACTGATGTCGTAAAATCGCTTCACCTGTTGATGGAAGCCAATCCCGCCAACCAAATGGCACGGGATTATTTACTTTGTTTCGATTTGCTGATGAAGGATCTCTCCGCTTTTCTGAAAGATTATAAGCGATACCATACCGGAGCACCTAACCGTCTGTACGCAGAAGCTTTATTGATTCATCTTTATCAAAAGCGGGCAACCGGTAGTGAAATCAAATCCACAGGCATAAACCCTGTCATCGTACAGGATTTTAATGAATACAACCGGTTGCATACACAAGGCAATTCATCTGCACTGGAAAGCAGATTCGGAAGAACGTATTGGTACTATTATCAGTTTGCACAATTTCAATAATGTTGATCATGAATAAGATGCAGTTGTTTTTCATATTTTGGCTGGCGGGACTGGCGGCATGTACTCCCATTCCCGAGAATGTGACGCGCGTAAAAGAATGTGCTCCCATCTATCCCGACTATACCGACATTACTATACCTTATAATATAGCTCCTATGAATTTTATGATAGAAGGAGCTGAAGGATTGCAGGTCACTGCCTACGGAGATACGGACAGTCTGCGGATATCGGGTAAAGACAAAGCCCGTTTTCCCATCGGCAAATGGAAGAAACTGTTGCTGCAACAAAAAGGGAAATCGGTGCAAGTACGTGTAACGGCCTTGATGAAGGGCAAATGGCTGGAGTATCCCTCCTTTCAATGGCAGGTAGCTGCCGAGGCAATAGACGGCTATCTGAGCTACCGCCTCATAGAGCCGGGATATGAA
>ERZ773162.2880-NODE-2880-length-10062-cov-3.357650_pt1 | contig 10062 bp, 12 predicted proteins | sample MGYA00511113_ERZ773162 | MGnify/ENA primary metagenome ERZ773162 (study PRJEB29015, sample SAMEA2737807) | human gut metagenome | biome: human gut; feature: human-associated habitat; material: faeces | place: China | collected 2012 ... | reverse complement strand
ATAAAACAAGCTTTTTAGAGGCTCTGGCTCCGGAAAGCAAGGTGAAAAAGGTCATCGGCATTGTCAGCGGAAAGGGCGGCGTGGGCAAATCCCTTGTAACCTCCATGCTGGCTGTAAGCATGAACCGCAAGGGCCATCACACAGCCATTCTGGATGCGGATATTACAGGCCCTTCGATCCCCATGGCCTTTGGCGTGGCAGACGAGAGACCGGCTGTGACTCCGGACGGACGTCTGATGATTCCGGCAAAATCCTTAGAGGGCGTGGAGATCATGTCTGCCAATCTGCTTCTTGAAAACGCCACAGATCCCGTGATCTGGAGAGGTCCTGTGATCGCAGGCGCTGTAAAGCAGTTCTGGACGGAAACCCTGTGGCAGGACGTGGACTATATGTTTGTGGATATGCCTCCGGGAACCGGCGACGTGCCTCTGACGGTTTTCCAGTCTCTTCCGGTAGACGGAATTATCATCGTTACCTCTCCTCAGGAGCTGGTAAGCATGATCGTGGCAAAGGCTGTTAATATGGCAAAGAAGATGGATATCCCCATTCTGGGCGTAGTGGAGAACATGAGCTATCTGGAATGTCCGGACTGCAAAAAACACATCCATGTATTTGGCGAAAGCCATGTGGAGCAGGCAGCACAGGAAAATGGCTTAAAGGTTCTGGCTCAGATCCCGATCGATCCGAAGATCGCTCAGATGGTTGACGGCGGACGGGTAGAGTACATCGAGATGCCATGGTTTGAAAAGGCTGCAGAAGCAGTGGAAGCTCTGTAGGACAATATGAGGTGGCAAAATCAATGAATACGAATCTTAGCCCCAACAGCGAACTTCACCAGTCCATCGTCCGTGTTCCGGATGTGGCCCAGGTTCCGGATATCTGGCTGGATCAGGCAAGACAGTTCCAGCAGGTGATGATGCACTATACCTGCGCCATCCGGGAGGTAAAAACGAAGCTGGAGGTCTTAAATGACGAGCTTTCGGTAAAGAACCAGAGAAACCCCATTGAGATGATCAAGTCTCGTGTGAAAAAGCCGTTGAGTATTGTGGAAAAGCTGCAGCGCCGGGGACTGGAGGTATCTCTGGAATCTATGGTTAAAAACCTGGATGACGTGGCGGGAGTACGGATTATCTGCTCTTTTGTGGATGATATTTACGAAGTGGCAGAGATGCTGGTGCGCCAGGATGATGTAAAGGTGATCGCGGTAAAGGATTATATCAAAAATCCAAAGCCCAACGGCTACCGCAGCTATCACATGATCGTGGAGGTTCCCGTATTTTTTACGGATTCCAAGCGTTTTATCCGCGTAGAGGTCCAGATCCGCACCATTGCTATGGATTTCTGGGCCAGTCTGGATCATGAGCTGAAATACAAAAAGTCATTTGTAGATACAGACGGGGAGATCAGCGGGGAATTAAAAGAATGTGCCGATGTGATTGCCCAGACAGATGAAAAGATGCTGGAGATCCGAAAGCGCATTGAAGCTCAGGGAGTAGAGGTGCGCCGGGATTAGGCGCGGTGTATTCCGTTTAATACTCATAAAAAGACAGGGTTTGCGTAATGCGAAACCCTGTTTTTTTATACAGGGCCATGGCGGGAAGATTCTCTCCCGATACCTGGAGACGGACAGAGGAAAATCCAAGGGCTTTCAGCCGGGGGAAAAGATGGTGCAGAAAAGTCAAAGCCCGTCCCTGTCCGCGAAACGCCTCTTCGGTAAAGAGCTGATACAGATAGACCGAGGAGCCGTGAGCGGAGAGAAGGCAGGATACATGAGGGCAAGAGGCCATTCCTTCTGTTCCCTGAAAGGAAACGGTAAGCTCGTCTGAAAAATCGGCCTCTGTTTTCAGGCGGGCAGATGAAAGGTTTTGAAATGAGTATTCCATCATGTATTCATCAAAGGCTTTTTCGGCTTCAATGGAGTTGAGAACCTGCAGCCAGAGTGTCTGCGTGGGACGGACGGAAAAGAAAAGGTCATCCTCTCCGGGACAGTTCCCCTTTTGGCAGGCATTTGCCAGCAGAGCGGAAAAAATCCCCTTCCTGCGGTAAGCTGGATGAACGAAAGGGATTCCTTCCCAGGAATGAAGATCCGTTTGGAACAGGAGCAGGCAGCCGGTCAGTTCGTCATTTTCATCAGCAGCCAGCCAGAGGCCGTCTGCATCTGCCGGCAAAGCGCCGGGAAGGCCGGGGGACGGAAAACAGAGATCGAAAAGAGCGGAAAGCTTTAAATGCCGCCTATGCTCCAGTGCGTCAGCGTAAAAAAATTTCATAGAATTCAGATCCTTTCCGGATATGTTTTCTTTTATTGTAATCGGCCATTGTCCGGAATGCAAGACCGGGTGGATTGTATTTCCTTTGTATTTTATGAATTCAGACCTTGCGCCTGAAAATGGGTGGTGATAGAATAGGACGGCGTATAGGATGGTTGGGAGAGTACATATAAAACAGTAGGAGGAATCCATATGAAGTATGTAAAACAAATTGGCATTATCCTGGGGGTCACCCTGGCAGGAGAGGCCTTCAGCCACTTTCTTCCGTTTCCAGTACCGGCAGGCGTATACGGCCTTTTTTTAATGCTGACAGCCCTGATGAGCGGGATCGTGAAGCTGGAAAGCGTAGAGGGGACCGGAAATTTTCTCATGGATACCATGAGCATGATGTTTATTCCGGCTACCGTAGGGATTATTGAAAGTGCAGACCAGCTGCGGGAGGTGCTCCTGCCGTTTCTGCTTATTATTGCCACGTCAACGGTGATCGTCATGGCAGTTACGGGAACAGTGGCCCAGAGAATGGTGGAGAGCGGAAATAAGAAAGAGGAGGACTAAGAGGATGAAGGAAATACTGAAGGAATTTTTGGAACAGTCACAGTATTGGGGATTTGTATTCAGTGTCGGAGCGTATTTGTCTGCCTGCTGGCTGAAAGAAAAGACAAGGCTTGCTCTTTTAAATCCGCTTCTGGTGTCAGCGGCTGTTATCATTGTTTTTCTTTTGGGAACAGGCGTGGATTATGCGGTCTACAGTCAAAGTGCATCCGGTTTGGGCTGGCTTTTAACACCGGCCACGGTGTGCCTGGCGATCCCTCTTTATAAGCAGCTCCATCTGCTGAAAAAATACGGAGCGGCTGTATTTGCAAGCATTGGATCAGGAGTGGCAGCCAGCGTGGTGAGCATTTTTCTCATGTGCCGGCTGATGGGGCTTTCCCATGTAAATTATGTCACGCTGCTTCCAAAGTCCATTACCACGGCTATCGGAATGGGAGTCAGTGAGGAGGCGGGGGGGATCGTCACCCTGACTGTTATGAGTATTATCCTCACAGGTGTGATCGGAAATGTACTGGGAGAACTGGTATTTCGCATCACGGGGGTGCGCCACCCCATTGCCAGGGGGCTGGCTTTAGGCACCAGCGCTCATGCCATTGGTACCGCTAAGGCGCTGGAGTTGGGGGAGATTGAAGGGGCTATGAGCAGTCTCTCCATCGCTGTGGCAGGTTTGATGACCGTGATCGCAGTTCCGATTGCAGCAAATCTGATATAGGGTTGGTCTTGCAATTCTCGTCTGGTGGTGATAAAATAAACAAACATTCGCACAAAACAAATATATTTTATACAAATCACACAAAGGAGGGGGCTGCGGCGTGTTCCAATTAGATGAATTTATGAATGGGCTGGATCGTCTGTATGAGAACGGACGTATGGATCTGGCAGAAGAATATCTTACAGAAGGCATGAAAACAGCGAGGCAGGCAGATGACAAGGGGGGCATTCTGGCTGTTAAAAATGAACTGATAGGATATTATCGTGTAAGGGGAGAGTATGAAAAATGTGTGCTTTGTGCGAAAGAGGCGATGGAGCTGGTGAGGGAACTGGGGCTTTCCGGAACACTTCATCACGGAACTACCTGTTTGAACGCAGCCACCGGCTTTCGTGCGGCGGGAAGGTATGAGGAGGCAGAAGCGGCTTACAGGGAAGCCGAGAAGGTATACGCCTCTCTTTTAAAGGAACCGGATTACCGTCTGGCGGGCCTTCACAATAATCTGAGCCTTCTGTATGCGGAAACCGGACGGCTTTCGGAGGCAGAGAAAAGGGGCTTAAAGGCGCTTGATATGATCCGCCGTCTTCCTGACGCTCAGGTAGAGTGTGCTACAACGCTGACCAATCTGGGAAATATCTGCTTTAAGATGCACCGCACAGCCAGAGGCGCACGGTATATGAAGGAGGCGGCAGCGCTTTTTGAAAACCTTCCCGGAAATCCGGATCCCCATTACCCTTCTGCTCTGGCCGGTCTGGCGGAAGCCTGTTTTCATCGGGGCGAACTGGATGAGGCGGAAGCGTATTACAGACAGGCTATGGAGCTCATCAACCGTCTGTACGGAAAAAATGACGGATGGCAGACGTTAAACCGCAACCGGGAGCAGGTTCTTGATGTGAAAGCCCGAAGAGAGGCCTTTGAAAAGAGCGGGATCTGCGGACTGGATCTGGCAAGGAGCTTTTATGAACAGAAGGGCCGTCCTATGCTGCTGGAAAAATATCCTGCCTACGCGGACCGGATTGCCGCAGGCCTGGCGGGAGAAGGCTCAGAATGTCTGGGATTGGATGATGTATATTCTACAGATCACGATTTTGGTCCCGGCTTCTGTTTCTGGCTTACAAAAGAGGACTATGAAGCAATCGGAGAACAGCTTCAGGCAGATTATGACAGGCTGGCAGAGAGTTTTAAGGGGATTCCCGTGCGAAATACGACAAAAGAGGGAGCGGGCCGCGTGGGAGTGATCGAAATCGGTGCTTTTTACAAAAGGCTTACCGGTCTGGAACATGCTCCAGACTGCAAAACGGCTGAGGACATGGCCGCATGGAACAGGATCCCTCCGGAGCAGTTAAGAACTGCGGTCAGCGGAGCTATTTTTGAAGATAAACTGGGAGAATTTACCAGACGCAGGAGGGAATTTGAAGCCTGTCCGGAAAAGGTACGCCTGTACCGTCTGGGACTTTGTCTGGGAAAAATGGCCCAGTCCGGACAGTATAATTATGAGCGGGGCCGCCGCAGAAGGGATATCGGGATGATGCAGGCCAGCCTTGCAGAGTTTATTCAGGCTTCTGCAGAGGCGGGATATCTTTTAAACCGCCAGTATATGCCCTTTTATAAGTGGAGATTGCGGGCTATGGAGGCGTTTATCTGTGTGCGGGAGCTTAAGGGAGCGCTGGAACAGCTGGCAGGCAGCCGTCCGGACGAGGAGGAAACAGAGGAGCGGATTGAGAATGTCTGCGGGATTATTTTAGATGAACTGAAGAAGCAGGGGCTGACAGACAGTGACGAGCTGTTTTTAGAGCGCCAGAAGGCGGAAGTTTTATCGCGGATGGAAAAACTTTCTGGGGAGAAAACACAAAAAGAGGAGAAATCTTCTGAATCTGATGCTGCTCCGTCAAAGGAAATCAGGACTCTGGCAGATGAGATTACCGCTATGGAGTGGCAGCAGTTTACACAGGTGAAAAATCAGGGCGGACGGGCTTCCTGTCAGGAAGATCCTTACACTTTTGACATTATGCGCAAAAGCCAGTTTTATACCTGGGATCTGCCGGTGTTGGAAAGTTATCAGGAAGATTTAAAAGAGGCCAAACAATCAGGCTGGAACCTTTTGACGGAAAAGTATGCCAGGATGATGGAGCATACTGCGCCGGAGGAATATGATGCATTAAAGGACCGTCTGCCTTACAGGGATCCGGCAAGAAAAGTCCTGGAGGAGCTGCTCGTTTCCCTTATGATGGACTGGACAAGGGAAACAGCAGAAAAATTCCCCTCAGTTATGTCTATGGGGCGCAGCCTTTCTGCATCAGAGGACGGGATGTTCAATACTTCAAGTGAAACGTATCTAAAAGGCGAGCTTGGTACATATTCCGACAAAACCTTAAAGCTTTATGCAGCCATGCTTTTAAAGCGGATGAAGGATGGGCGCAATCCGGTCCGGGAAACGCTGGAGCATACAGTGGCTTTTTACGGATATCCTTCCCTTGAGGAAGCGGAGCAGAAGCTTGGCAGGAGATAGGAAAAGGAGGTATAGGGGTTATGGCAGCAAACAAACTGTATTCCATCGGAGAAGTAAGCAAGCTGTGCAATATCTCTACAAAGGCTCTCCGCTTTTATGATAAGATCGGCGTGATCGCGCCGGATGAGGTAGGTGAGAACGGTTACCGTTATTACACCCTGGATACCATTCTCCGGATCCCTATTTTAAAATATTACAAGCAGATGGGGTTTCGGCTGGAGGAGATGCAGGGGCTGGTAAAGGGCGGAGATTACTATGTGGTAGGCTCCTGCTTTCGCAGCAAGATCAATGAGCTGCGGGAGCAGGAACATGCGATCCACAACAGCTATGTATCTGTAAAGGACTGGTATGAACTGATCCAGGAGGCAAGGGCAGTGCTTTACAATAAAATCCAGGAAGTGGGAATGCGCTATGTAAGTGAGGATCATTACTGTTATATGGATCAGGAGTTTGAATATCACTACATGGATTCGATTATCAATATTCCCTGGGTCAATTATCTGGACGCGGTAAAAAATGAGATCACCCGGGCCGGTAATCCTGGAATTTCCATCCTGGAAGGAAAAGATGAAACGAACCTGCAGACAGGCCAGGATCATGCAGAAACCCATCCATCCCTGCTGCTGCGGAACGAATGAGATCAATTTCGGCGGCTTTCTGGCAGCGACGATCTATCATGTGGGCTCTCATGACCGGATCGAGGAAAGCTATCAGAAGCTGGCGGAATGGGCGAAAGCAAAGGGGGCATCCCTGGGGCCGAATGTTTATGAACGGTATGTGGTAGATTACTGGACCACTGCAAATGAGGATGAATTTGTGACAGAGATTATTCTGCCCATACGAATTTTAGAGGAATAAAACAAAAACCTTCCCCATAGGGGAAAAGAATGGAAAGAGCTTTCACTTACAGGAAAACTTCTTTCAGGGATAAAAAGCAGAAGGAAAACCCTTCTGCTTTTTTGTGTACGCCGGTTTCTTCGTCATATTGCTGTGAAAAAAGTAACGATATTATGCGATATATACAATAAAAGATGGAGAAATCGTCTGTTGAAAAATCGATAAATTACACTTGACCTTCCACATATGGGAATGGATTATACTAAATGTACAGAAAATGTATGCTTTTTGTGAAAAGATCATGCATACTGCGCGCGCTGGCTGTAAAAAAGAAGAAAAAGAAGGAGAAGAAACATGAAGTACGATGCATTAGGAATGATCGAGACAAAGGGACTTGTAGCATCTATTGAAGCAGCAGATGCCATGGTAAAGGCTGCCAATGTAACTCTGATCGGCAAGGAAAAAGTAGGAGGCGGCCTGATCACAGTTCTGGTAAGAGGCGATGTAGGCGCGGTTAAGGCAGCTACAGATGCAGGCGCTGCTGCAGCCCAGAGGATCGGAGAGCTGGTATCCGTTCATGTAATCCCACGTCCCCACGGAGAGGTGGAGACCATCCTTCCGGGAGGCGGAAAGGCAGAATAATCAAAGGAGAGAAACGCAATGAGCGGCAATATGACAAACACATCTGCTGCGGATATGAAGATGAAGCAGCTGAGCAAAAAATTCCGCGTAACAGGCCTTACAGCAGGAGCTCTTTCCGGCCTTACATACGGAATCTATACGACTTTGGTATTGGTTGCGGGCTATTATGAACCACTTGTAAGTGCGGTTGGTATCCTGGCAGCCCCTTATGTATGTTCCGGACTGAACGATCTGTTCGCCGGTATCTGGCTTACGATCTACAATGCAAAAAAGGGACGTCTGGCAGAGATTGGACGTACAGCCAATACCTTCCCAGGAAAGATGATGATCCTGGGAGCACTTTTGGGCGGCCCTATCGCTAACGGCGCTTATCTGGTAGGCCTGGCTCTGGCCGGTGCTTATGCGATCCCCATTTCTGCAACCTGCGGCCTGTTCGGCGCTCTGTTTGCATGGATTTTCTTAAAGCAGCGTCCAACCAAGCGTGTGGTAGCAGGTATGCTTACCTGTGTGGCAGGCGCTATCATCATCAACTGGGTAAAACCGGAAGGCAGCCCGAACTTTACACTGGGAATTATCTGCGCACTGATCGCGGCTGTGTGCTGGGGACTTGAGGGAATGCTTTCCAGCTACGGCGGAGCCATGATCGACACAGATGTGGCAACCAATATCCGTCAGCTCTTCTCCGGTCTGGTAGATCTGGTGATCATCGTTCCCTTAGTAGGCGGACTTGGACTTTTAGGCGGCACCATGTCAGCTGGTATTCCGGCTCTGTGGCTGGCAGTATCCGGACTGAGCGCAGGCGCTTCCTTCCTTCTGTGGTACAAGGCAAATTCCACAGTCGGCTGTGCCATCGGCATGAGCTTAAACGTTACATATGCATTCTGGGGCGTATTATTCTGTATCCTGTTCCTGGGACAGCCTGTAACAACTACCATCGTAGTTGGTTCTGTTGTAATCATCTTTGGTGCGATCCTGGTTACCATGAACCCGCTGGACTTTTTCAAGAAGGGAGAGGTGTAAGATGCTGCTGCCCGCAAGAATGGCGGGGCTCAACTATTTAAGCACTGTGAAAAATGCTGATATCAACGAGATCATGGAGGCAATGAAGCCCCAGTACGGACATGAGAAACAGTTTACAAAGGATATGTATCTGGATCATACGATGTCCTTAGAGGCCAACGGAATGTGCACTCTGGTAAGCCATGAGCTGGATGTAAACGGAGATCTTTCTCTCCGATTTGCCATTACAGACGACGGCCGCACAACCGTGGAAAAATACGTTCCTGCTAAATACCGCAGCAGATAGGAAAGGAGAAACGGCATATGAGATATTATGGTGAAGAGGCTCTCGGACTGGTAGAGACCCTTGGACTGGTTCCGGCTCTGGAAGCGGCAGACAAGATGTTAAAGGCCGCAGATGTGGAGCTCATCTCTTATGAGAATGTTGGATCGACTCTGGTAACAATCATGGTAAAGGGCGATGTGGCCGCTGTGCGTTCCTCTGTCGAGGCCGGCGCCGCAGCCGCAGCCGCGATCGGAAAGCTGACAGCAAAGAATGTAATGCCAAGACCGATCCGTGCCGTTGGAGAGATCGTTTCGGTACACGATATTGACGCGTGACCGCTGCTATAAACCGAGATGTGAGAGGGAAAAATATGGAAAGATATGAAGCCATTGGATGTATTGAGACCTTCGGCCTGGTATTTGTTCTGGAGGCTGCAGACGCGATGTGCAAGGCGGCTGATGTAGAACTGATCGGCTATGAAAATGTTGCTTCCGGTTATATTTCCGTTATTGTACAGGGCGATGTGGGAGCCTGCCGTACAGCGGTAGATGCCGGGGTGAAGGCAGTAGAAAATATGGGAGCAGAGGTATACAGCTCTGTGGTGATCCCAAGACCGCATCAGGATCTGGGCAAGATCGTTACCCGCTACAGTCTGACCAATCTTTTGCCTCAGGAAGAGTAAATAAGAGGCAGAAGGGAGCAGTGAAATGAAGTTTATCGACAAAGACTTAAAGGCAGTCCAGGAAGCAAGAGTTTTGATGGAAGAGGCGGCCGAAGCAAAGAAAACACTGGCTCTTTTTGAACAGAAGAAACTGGACCGGATCGCAGCCTGCATGATGGATGCTTTAGAGCTTAAGCTGGAACAGCTCACAGAAGAGGCGGTTCGGGAAACGGGATACGGAGACGCAAAGGATCAGCTGCTTCAGGCAAAGCTCCTGATCAAGAAAATGCGGAAAACTCTGGAACCTATGAAATGCGTAGGCGTTCTCAGCACAGATGAGGCTCAGGGCGTTTTGGAAATCGGCGTTCCAATGGGCGTGATCGCTGCGGCTGCACCGGCTGTAAGCCCGGTGGCTGCGGTTCTGAGCGCTGCCGTATGCGCGGTAAAATCAGGAAACGCCATTGTTTTTGCACCCCATCCCAGAGCGGTGAAGACCACGGTGCGTACCGTACATATCCTGGAGGAAGCGGCTCTTGAGGCCGGACTGGTCCGGGGAGCTTTATCCTGCAGTGAGACAGCGGCAAAGGAAGGGGCCATCGA
>ERZ773162.2877-NODE-2877-length-10067-cov-3.678286_pt1 | contig 10067 bp, 5 predicted proteins | sample MGYA00511113_ERZ773162 | MGnify/ENA primary metagenome ERZ773162 (study PRJEB29015, sample SAMEA2737807) | human gut metagenome | biome: human gut; feature: human-associated habitat; material: faeces | place: China | collected 2012 ... | reverse complement strand
AAAAGTTTTTCCATGTCTTTTGCTTGCCTTTTGGAAAACCATCCCATATACTTACAGACAGTAGAGTTGCTGTGGAAAGAGAGGCAGCATATGAATAGGAAAGATGAGGATAAATTCGTGGATCAGGAAAAGACACAGAAAAAAAATACTATGACGAAGGAATGTATTTTTACGGCGCTTCTGATTCTGATGGAGCAGAAGACGTATGAAGAGATCACAATTACAGATATTGCAAAGCGGGCAGGCGTATCACGTATGTCTTATTATCGGCTGTACCGGTCAAAGGATGATATTCTGATCCAGCATTTCAATGAAATATTTGCAGAACTTCTGAACGAAATAAAGAATACAGAAGGAATCAACAAATATCAGTTTTCATTGTTGATCTTCCAGCAGGCAAAAGAAAATGAGCGTCTTCTGAAGGCAGTCCTTCGGGCAAAGCTCTATGAAATGGTATTGAAATGTTTTATTCAGTATTGCAGTTATTTAGTTGAGAAAATCTTCGGTCAGGATCAAGGACTGGATCCGGTGACGGCAGATTACCTGATCTATGAGGAAGCAGGACGGTTCAGTCTGCTTTTGCTTCGCTGGGTGGAGCGAGGCATGAAGGAAAGTCCGGAGAAGATGGCAAAGATGATGGAACAGATTGAGGTGAACTTAACTAAATAAAGGGAGAGACTGCTAAGAAATCGTAAAGATTGCAAAACAGATAAGGAACAAATGTAACATTAGGTTTTTTGTCTCTTGTGATTTTAACATTCTTATATTATGCTGTTACAGCAGAAATGAAAAGTTACACATGTAACAGCTAGGACGAGGAGGAAAAGACTTGAGAAAGCTGGCAGAACTTATTGTAAATAATCGCAAGCTGTTGATGGTGATCTTTATCGCGGCAGCGATCGGTAGTGCCATCATGTCATCCCATGTGGAAGTCGTACAGGAACTGACAGATTATCTTCCAGAAGACACTGAGACCAGACAGGGAGTTGATCTGATGGACGCCGAGTTCACGACCTTTGGTACGGCAAAGGTTATGATCTCAAATGTAACGTATGAAGAAGCGAAGGGTATCGTAGAACAGCTCAAAGACATCAAGGGCGTATCTGCGGTGGACTTTTATGAGGAAAGTGATGAGGACGAGACAGAGATTACAGATGGGGAAGAACTGTCTGATTACTACAAAAATCTGTCCGCACTTCTGAGTATTACTTTTGACACACCGGAAGATGATCCGGAAGCACAGGGTGCAATCAAAGATGTGAGGGAAGCACTGGCCGATTATGATACCTGGTTTTACACGACGGTAGATAAAGATGATAATGCGTCACTGCAGGAAGATATCAAGGTCATTCTGGTGATCGCTGTATTTATTATTATAGCTGTTCTGTGGTTTACATCAGGAACCTATATGGAGATTGCTATTTTCATGCTTGTATTTGCCATGGCGGCACTCCTGAATATGGGTACCAACTTTATATTCGGAAAGATTTCTTTTGTTACCAATGCAGTAGCATCCATTTTGCAGCTTGCTATGGCAATTGATTATGCGATTATTCTGTTCCACCGTTTTATGGAAGAAAAGGCGCATACGGATACGAAGGAAGCGTTGATCCGGGCACTGGAAAAAGGCATTGTGGAGATATCATCCAGTTCTCTGACAACCATGTCTGGTATGGTGGCTCTGATGTTTATGCATTTTGGTATCGGACTGGATCTGGGTCGTGTCATGGTAAAAGCTATTCTGTTAAGTATGCTTTCTGTATTCGGATTTATGCCGGGACTGATTATGATGTTCAATCGCCAGATCGATAATACAATGCATAAAAGTTTTGTGCCGAAGATCGAGTTCTGGGGAAAAATTGTTGTTGCAGTCAGAAAATTCACGGTACCAGTATTTGTTGTAATGATCTTCGTATGCGGATATCTGTCTAATACCAGTACCTATGCTTATGACCAGAGTTCTGTGGAATCTGCAAAGATGAATGAATATATGACATCCAAGCGGGAGATTTCCAAGAATTTTGATTTGGATAATCTGATGGCTATTGTAGTTCCTGCAGGAGATTATGACAGCGAGGCTGCGATTCTGTCGGAGATTCAGGAGATCGATAATGTGGCATCTGCTACAGGTCTTGCCAATGTTACTGTAGATGATGATGAGCAGTATGTACTGACAGACAGACTGACTCCTCAGGAGCTGGCAGACGTTACAGATATGGATATTGATACGATCCGTCTTTTGTATCGGTTCTATGCATGGAAGGAAGAGAAATACGGTGCATTTCTAAATTCCATTGATGAGTTCAAGATTCCGCTGATCTCTATGGTTGATTTTATCTATGGAGAGGAAGAAAACGAGACCTTTGATTTTGACGAGGATCTGTCACAGGATATTAAAGATATGCACAAGACCCTGTCTGATGCGAGAGAACAGCTGGAGGGAGATAACTATCATCGCATGCTGTTTACAATCTCCGGACCGGTGGAAGGAGAGGAGACCTTTGCAACGATCGACAAGGTAAGAGATATTGCGCAGAAATATTACCATGAAGTGTATGTAGTAGGAGATTCCACCAGTGACTATGATCTGAGCAAATCTTTTACGCAGGATAATATGATCATCACGATCCTGACAGCAGTGTTTGTGGCCATCATCCTTCTGTTTACATTTAAAAATTATAGTCTGCCGTTGATCCTTGTGGTTACGATACAGACCAGTATCTTTATCAACTTCACGTTGCCGGCGATCCAGGGAGTACATATGTATTTCTTGAGCTATCTGATCGTCAGCTCCATCCAGATGGGTGCAACGATTGACTATGCGATCGTTATCACAAACCGCTATATTGATTTGCGAAAGACGATCACTGACAAACGCGAGGCAGTGGTCAAGACGCTGGATCAGAGTTTTGCTACGATCATTACATCCGGTTCTATTATGACATCTGCCGGATTCGTAGTTGGTCAGACCACCAGCAACCCGGTTATTGCCTCATTGGGAACGACTCTTGGAAAAGGAACACTGACCTCTATTGTTCTGGTTATGTTGATCCTGCCGCAGCTTCTCTATATGTTTGACGGTATCATTGCCAAGACTTATTACAAGAGCAAGCTGTCACTGGAAAACTTAAGTAAATTAAGAGCAGAAGCAGCTGGTGAGGAGGGACAGAAAGCATGAAAAAGATAATGAAATGGATGCATCGAGGCGGAGCCCTTCTTCTGATCGCCGCTATGTTATTTACACAGTCAGGAATTGTATCGCTGGCAGAGGAGACCGGCTCTGTGGTTACTATCGCATCAGCAGAGGATCTGGTCCTGTTGGCAGACAGTGGTAAGACAGAGAATTTTTCCACCGGAAAGACTTTTGTGATGACAGAAGATATTGATCTGTCTGAGTATGAAAACATGTTTATCCCGATCATGGATGGTACCTTCGACGGCGGCGGGCATACGATCACGGGCATCCGTCTTCAGGAAGAAATGTCCGATTATGGATTCTTCCGTTATGTAGGACCAAATGGAACTGTTGCAAACCTGACGGTAGAGGCAACGGTGACCAGTGGGGAAGATCAGGAAAACATCGGTATCATTGCTGGGGATAATAAAGGAACAATCCGTGGCTGCACCAGCCGCGGTACATTGAACGGACAGACCAATGTAGGTGGTATTGCCGGAAAAAATGAAACGACAGGAACCATTTCCCGTTGTGCCAATGAAGCAGAAGTGGACGGTAAACAGGCAACCGGCGGTATTATCGGCTACAATGAAGGAACCGTCAGTGATTGTACCAATAGCGGAAAAGTCAATACCAATCAGAAAGTGGTAAAGAGTACCACCAACGGAGAGGGAAGCATCAATATTTCGATTCCTAATGCGGTGACTGGTATGACAGCAGATGACCGTGCCAACGACACAGGTGGTATTGCGGGATATTCTGAAGGAAGTATAACATATTGTAAAAATGAAGCTACTATCGGACACGAACGTCTGGGATCTGCTACCGGCGGTGTGGTAGGACGTCAGAAGGGAAGCCTTGCTTACTCTGACAACAGCGGCGTTGTCTATGGACATAAGGATGTAGGCGGAATCGTAGGTGTGTTTGTACCTTACGAAACAGGTTCTTATGATCGTGATTATGAGCAGGAACTGAAGGATGAACTGGATAATTTAAGCAGTCTGATGGATCAGCTGTCAGATGTGGGAGATGGTATGGGCAATCATCTGTCCGACAACGTGGACGTATTGAGAGAACAGCTCAAATCCCTGAAGAATTCTGTCCGGATCTATTTTGATGATTACAGCGATATGGCATCTGACGGAAAAGACTCCATTGATAAAAATGTGGGTGAGATGAAGGATTCCATCAATCGGATGACTAATCGGATCAATATACAGCAGATTACAGATGCCATGACTAAGATTTCCGAAGATCTGAATAAGATGCAGAAAATCATGGATCAGCTTAAACCCTTGCTTGATAAAGAACTTGGGGATATGAAAGGTAAGCTGGACAGCTATCAGCAGCAGATCGAACAGTTGAAGAACACATTGAAGGATCTGAAAGACTGGATCGATAAACTGCCTGAAGATGGATCAGGTGGCAGTGACGGAACCGGCGGCGGAAGCGATGATGCCGATAAGATAGACACGACAGGTGTCAGTGGAACTGATATCGGTTCTGGGAACAATGCTGCTGGCGGAAACACCGGTAAGGGTGATTCCAGTGCAGGTGACAATGCTGCTGGCGGAAACACTGGTAAGAATGATGCCAGTGCAGGTGATAATGTTGTTGGCGAAAACGGAAGTACAGACGATAAAGATACTAACAAGAGTAATGATGCCGATAAGAAAGACACGGTGGACAGCGGTTCTGGCAGCAAGACCACAGAGGATGGCACCAATCCTTCACAGGCATCTACCGGAAAAATGACAGCTGTATCCTATACCGTAGTGACCAGTACAACACCAGCACCTGGTGAAGGTGGTTCAGATGAGGGCAATGGAGGCAGCACCGGAGACGGCAATGGTGGAGGCGCAGGATCAGATCTGACGCCAGATCAGCAGGCACAGTTGAGTGAAGCACTCCAGGAACTGGCAAAACTTAATGCGGATATTCAGAAACAGATGGGAATCATTACCAATGCAATGGGACAGCTTTCCGGAGCAGCTTCCGATATGAAGTCAACTGTCAACAGTCTGAACAAGATAACTCATGATCTTGGAAAGATCGCAGATGATTTCGAGGACGAATTCGACACCATGACCAACGATCTTCGCCAGAAGAGCGATCGCGTCTATGATACCTTCAAGGCAACCGGAGATCAGCTGGACAGCGACTGGGATCAGATGAGCGACTGTCTGGATCGGGTAAAGAGCCAGTTCGACAACATCCGTGGAACCATTTCTGATGCATTTGACGAGCTGAAAGACCGGATCGAGGATGGAAGCGTCTATGTGGATATATCCGAACTGGCAGACAGTATGACAGGAGACGGAAAGGTCATCGGATGTGACAATTCCGGCGAAATCTATGCGGACAGCCAGGGAGGCGGTATTATTGGAAGTATCTCCATGGAGACCGTGAAAAATGCTGGCAAAAAGATTCTGGATCTTGGATTCGGAGACAATGATGACGATGATGAAGATGAGGATGATAACAGCAACAGTATTACCCGTCATGTGATGGCAGCTGTATTTATGTCTGTAAATACCGGAAGTGTAACTGTGAAAGGCAGTTATGCAGGCGGAGTGGTTGGCAGAGCAGAGTATGGTCTGATTAATTCCTGTGAGAATTACGGAGATATTCTGGCAGACGGCGGCAACTATGCAGGTGGTATTACAGGACGTTCTGATCTGCTGATCAAAGACTGCTACATCTTAAGCGGTGTGAGCGGAGACGGATATGTAGGCGGTGTGGCAGGACGCGCAGAAGATGTGACTGGCTGTTATGTATGCTCGTACCTGGATCTGGACAGTTATGTACAGTCCACCGGAGCTGTGGCAGGAAAAGCAAAGGGTATCATCAGTGACAACTATTTTGTAGATAACGGATATGGAGCTGTGGATGGCGTGACCAAAGAGGCAGAGGCTGTTCCTATGGATTATGCGTCCTTGCTGGATCTGAAAACTATGCCGGAGAACTTCCAGAAGTTCACGATCCGTTTTATGGACGGGGATGATGTAATCTGGCAGAACACATACTCTTATGGAGATGTGCTGACAGAAGATGAGTATCCAAAGCTTCCGGATGCAGGAGATGGGTATGTGTACTGGGAGAAGAAAGATGTAAGCCCGATTCACAGGAACATCACCGTACACGCAGTATACAGAGCCTATATGCCATCACTTGGATCAGCCCAAGATGGCAGTGATCCGGTCCTGTTTGGAGGAAATTTCTATCCTGATACCACTCTGACTGTCAGAGATGCCACAGATGAGGAAGCAAAGCAGGTATCTCAGAATTTTGATACGTTCAACTGGATGTATCACTATTATGTGAAACATATTTACCGGTATGAACTGAATCAGGAAGAAGAGCTGGATACGCAGGCAATGGTGAGAGTTGTTCATAATTCGACGCTGGCAGACTGCATTGTGAGCATGGATGATTCTTTCCAGACGCTGGATGAAGTGCAGAAGGCAGAAAAAGTGGGAAGTTATCTGTCTGTGGATACAACCATTGATAAGAGTGGTTATATCGTAGTACTGGATCGGATAGATACCTGGATGAGCATTGTACTTGGCATTTTAGGACTGATTCTTCTGGGATTGCTCATGTTTGGTATGTATAAGCTCAGACTCAGACGTCTGGCCCGTGCGGCGAAGAAAGCAGAGCAGAAGTCGACAGAGACAGAGCAGGTATCAGATATCAGCGAAGTAGCGGAAGTTACAGAGCCTGAAAAAACAGAACACGCACATGAAGAATAAATGCAGATAAGAGAGACTGCGGTTTCATAGAGGAATCTATGGGATCGCAGTTTTTTTAGTTACAGATCACTGGTGTGAGCATACAGGCTTGCCTTTTGGAAATCATCCTGTTATGATGATTTATAAGCAGTATGCAGAGTCCATCGGTGAAAATACATGATTCTGGATCATTGCAAATACAGGGGAAATGAGAAAGTAAAATGAAAAAAGTACTGAAGATAACAGCCATCGTGGCAGCGGCACTGTTCCTGACGGTTTACGGAGTGGGATGCTGGTATTTTTATACCCATTATTTTTATGGAACGAAGATCGACGGAGTGGTCTATGGCTGCATGACGCCGGAAGAGGTGGCGGTGGATGTGACCGCACGACAGCAGAATTACAGTCTGGCGATCCGGGGAAGATATGAAATGGAGGAAGTGCGGACCGGAAAAGAGCTGGGGGCATCTATTGATCCGCTTGAAGAACTGAGGTCAAATCTGCGCAGACAGCGTCCGTGGATGTGGCCGATCAGCTTTTTTGAGACTTTTGAGGATGAACTGACAGGCAGTATTCAGATCGATGAGGAGACATTTACCGCACAGGTAGATGCTATGAGTTTCTTCCAGCCGAAGAACCAGGTTGCTCCGGTGGATGCGAAGCTGTCCGATTATCTTCCAGAGAAAAAGGGATACGAGGTGCTCACGGAAGTAGAAGGAAGTATGATCCATAAGGAAGATGCGGTAGAAGCGATCCAGAAAGCAGTAACGACCCGACAGGCTGAGCTTGATCTGACCGGAGCTGAATATTATGAAGAACCGAAGATCTTTTCTGACGATGAGCGACTCAACAAAGAAGCAGAAGAATTGAATGCCTATACCAACCTGACATTTTCCTATGATATGCATGGGGTTCCGGTAACGGTAGACGGAGATCAGATCCATGAGTGGCTGGTACGTGCAGCAGATGGAACGGTAACAGTGGATGAAGAACTGGCAAAGGCTTATGTGAAAGAGCTGGCAGATACCTATAACACCTATGGAAAAGTCCGCATTTTTAAGACGGTAAGCGGTGTGGAGAAAAAGCTGAAGAGCGGTGCTTACGGATGGAAAATGGACGTGGAAGCAGAGCAGGAAGCCCTTCTTACCATGCTTGCGGATAAAAAAAGTGTCCCCCATACTCCACAGTGGACCAAAGAGGGTTATGTAACAGGAGAAAATGACATAGGCAGCACGTATGTGGAGATCGACTTAAGTGCCCAGCATCTGTATTTTATCAAAGATGGATCCGTGATCATGGAAAGCCCGCTGGTATCAGGCAATATGTCCAGAGGCTGGGGCACACCGGGTGGTGTCTTTGGACTGACCTATAAGACAAGAAATGCGGTACTCAGAGGCGCAGACTATGCAACACCTGTCAGTTACTGGATGCCATTTAACGGGAATATCGGTATGCACGATGCCGGCTGGAGAGGCAGTTTTGGTGGAACTATATACCAGACCAGCGGATCCCATGGATGCGTGAACCTGCCACCTAATAAGGCAAAAGAAATCTATGGTTATGTAGAAAAAAACATGCCGGTCGTTTGCTATTATTAAAAAAGTGTGATACACTTATTTTATCGTGGGCATATACGATACGTCCGGGAAATATATTACAATTTCAGAGAGGTAGAAGGACATGAAGATTTTAGTAACTGGGGGAGCAGGCTATATTGGAAGTCATACCTGCGTAGAACTTCTGAACAGTGGATATGAAGTAGTTGTTATGGATAACCTTTATAATGCAAGCGCAAAGGCACTGGACCGCGTACAGCAGATCACCGGAAAAACGCTTACATTTTATGAGGCAGATATGCTGGATCAGCCGGCAATGGATAAGATTTTTGAAGCAGAGAAGCCGGATGCAGTCATCCATTTTGCAGGATACAAGGCAGTTGGAGAGTCTGTGGTAAAGCCGATTGAATATTATCATAATAATATGACAGGAACATTGCTCCTGTGTGATACCATGAGAAAACATGGTGTAAAAAACATTATTTTCAGTTCTTCTGCTACAGTATATGGAGATCCTCTGGAGATCCCGATCACAGAAGAATGCCCGAAACAGAGTCCGACCAACCCTTATGGTCAGACCAAGACTATGCTGGAGCAGGTGCTGATGGACATCCATCGTGCAGATCCAGAGTGGAATGTAACCCTGCTTCGTTATTTCAATCCGATCGGAGCACACAAATCAGGACTGATCGGTGAAGATCCCAAGGGTATTCCGAACAACCTGCTTCCGTATGTGGCACAGGTAGCCATCGGCAAGCTGAAATGTGTGGGTGTATTTGGAAATGATTATGATACTCCGGATGGAACCGGCGTACGTGATTACATTCATGTGGTAGACCTGGCAAGAGGTCATGTAAAAGCAATCGAGAAGTTCAAAGAGAATAAAGGTGTGCTGATCTACAACCTGGGTACCGGCAACGGATACAGTGTACTTCAGGTTATTGAAGCGTTTGGCAAGGCATGCGGCAAGAAGATCCCGTATGAGATCAAACCGCGTCGTGCAGGCGATATTGCAACCTGCTACTGTGATCCGTCTAAAGCAAAGAGAGAGCTTGGCTGGGAAGCAGAGTACGGTATTGATGAGATGTGTGCTGATTCCTGGAAATGGCAGACCCAGAATCCGAACGGATATAACGATCCGGAATAAGTTCGGTACGGGAGAAACAAGGAATGAAACTGGTGTTGGTATGTTATTCCGGCAGTTCGGCCAGTATTTTAAGGGACAGAATGCTTGCCTGGGCGAGAGCCAATCTGCTGGATGTGGAGATTATTGTATCATCATTGGCTGGACTGGATGAAGATAAAGAGGATGCGGATATTGTCCTTGTGGGACCGCAGGTGCGTTGTGCACTGGCAAGCGTAAGAGAGCGGGTACCGGAGAGGATTCCGGTCATGGCAGTGGATACCAGAGATTATGGTATGGCAAAGGGAGACCGTGTCATGCAGGCAGCGCTGGATGAGATCCGGCAGTACAAGGAACATAAGATTCATATGGAGTAGGGTGAAAAGCAGGAATCCTCAGTAATGCAGGACGCCTGCTTTTTTCCCCGGAAATTAGAAAAGGAGTATTGACAGATGGCAAAAGGCAACACATATGATGCGGAC
>ERZ773162.2874-NODE-2874-length-10080-cov-4.140249_pt1 | contig 10080 bp, 4 predicted proteins | sample MGYA00511113_ERZ773162 | MGnify/ENA primary metagenome ERZ773162 (study PRJEB29015, sample SAMEA2737807) | human gut metagenome | biome: human gut; feature: human-associated habitat; material: faeces | place: China | collected 2012 ... | reverse complement strand
TTTATGTAAGGGAAGATGGAACCACCCTCACCAAGTCGGTCATTCCTTCTTTTCCGTTCATCCTTACATATTAGCCAAAACACATTATCAATCAATCGTTTAACACTGACAGAGCATCCCCTCATTCACCTTTCAGCCGTGCTTCCCAAGTTGCTTTCAAATCTGCCTTCAGCATTTGTTTGCCGGAAGAATTTGTCCCGCCGGAAGAAGTTTTACAAATGAAAGGAGGCTGAGAGGGTGGTGGCACGATGTCCATTCACAACCGGAACCCCCATCGACAGGACGTTTCAGCGGTAGATGAAAGGAGGAAGGAAGAAACAATATTTCCTTTCCCTGCTACTATGACGTCTGCCGGCTTCCCATCAAATGTTCGCCGTCGGCTTTCTTCAGATTCCACTTCGCGATGAAACCCTTACCTTTGGCTATACGCTTGCCGCTATTAGGCTGCCATCCATACTGGCAGACATAATAAAATAAAGTAGAAAAAAGATACAAGTCTCTTTTCTACTTTATAATGTTGAATAAAAGGACAGGAAAGGATGAACCTGATCATTTGATTTTTTACCGTCAGAGTCGATTACAGCAGCTCTTATATAAGTAACCATTTCCATAGTGGCAGGACTTCGATGTGCAAGTCGGCTTCCTCAATGACATCCTCTTCTTCCCACGTTATAATTTGAAGTTTTTTTAACGGATATGCCTGTGACATTTTTATTAAAGCACGAACTTCCCGTTCACGTGTGTCACTCTGTGATAATGACAGGGATACCTGAATAGCCGAGTGCATAGACGGAATATAAAAATCAACTTCCACATTCTTTTTATAGTAAAACACCCCTTCTTGATATCTCTTTTTCAGTTCAATGGCAACCAAATTCTCTAAAAGTTTACTTTCCGGTTCAATAATGAATGTATTCAGTAACCCATTGTCAAAGAAATATCTTTTTTTGATGCTTTCTTTTTCACTTAACTTGTCTGAGAAATTTGAAATACCAAAAATGAGATAAGCATCATTGAGATATTGCAAATAGTCAACCAGCGTGTTGTATGACAGGGAGCAACCGGCGGATTTTATGACTCCCAATATACGTGCCAAAGCTAGTGGCTGCATAATACTTTCTGCCAACTTTTTAACAATCAGCCTGATAGAGCTTTCATTTCTGATATCATTACGCGAAATAACATCTCCCAACAGTATTTTCTGAAATAGAGAGTTGAGCCATGAGCGTTTGTCTTTCAGCGGAAATGTCTCGGCAAATCCACCAAAGTAAAAATAGGTCTCGAATTTCTTTACCAATTCGGCTTTAACTTTCAGATTATATTCCCAATTGGCTACAAGGTCAAAGTGTTGATATTTCAGATATTCAGGAAAAGAGAAAGGATATATTTCTTTAGCGATAAATCTGCCTCCCAAAGTAGTATATATCTCCTTACTCAGCATTTGCGCATTGCTTCCTGTAATAAAAATGCGATATTTGGAATCAGCTAGGCGGCGTACAAACTTTTCCCACCCTTTTATATTCTGTATCTCATCCAAATAAATCCTTGGTTTATAAGAATATAATTCATGATAGGCTTCAACAATAAGTCCCAATTCCTCAACTTTGATGTCTGCAATGCGTTCATCCTCAAAATTGATATAAAGAATTTCTTCTATTCGGACTTCCTTCTTTAGTAATAGCTCCTGTATGTGTTGAAACATTAAATATGACTTACCGGCCCGACGAAGTCCGACAAAAACGTAGTTACATGTTTCTTCCAGTTCAAGTTTCCGAGGCATGATTTCCATAGTGGGAATTTCATTTTGCTTCTCTATAATCAGGCTTTTAATCACTCGTTTTTCCATAACCATTTTATTTAGTCCAACAAATATAGCAAAAATCATTCAATATACAGAAAGATTATTTAGAATAATCACTAGGTATATTACTGATAAACGACTTTTTCCATGTGTTTGTTTAGACTGATTATGGTTACAGACTAAAAGAGCCGTCTTTGAAAAACTGGAGAAAATTGTGGATATCGCTTACCTGAGTAAAAAGGAGCGGCCCCTTCTGAAAAGGGTCGCTCCAATCTTTTTTATGGATTAATCCATGGAATAAAAGCTACTTCCATTTCATCTATGGAAGAATATTTTATCCTTATAGATTTATTTTACTAATACACTTACGCCTTCAACTACTGCATCTTCTGTTGCTACTTCACCGTCAAGAGTCATATCCTTTGAATCATTATCTGATGTTGCAGCAAATGTCAATTGCAGAGTGAATGTCTTACCGGCTGTGTAGTTTTTATCTCCTACGTATTTCAGTTTGATACCTTGTGCTTTAGCAGCAGGGTTTGCAGTACCGTATTCATATTCTACAACTGTTGCCTCGAAGTTAGATGAGTTAGCATAAGTACCATCTTCTCCCAATTCTTTAACTGTAATTGTAGTACTAGAGCCCAATTCATACTTCTTAGTTCCCAAGTTGTTCAGCAATGAGAATGTACCGAAGAATGTATCTGTATTAGGAGTATGAAGAGCATTGCTCAACTTGATATACTCATTCTTTACAGAAGGAATCTGCAATGCCTTAGAGAAGCTGATTTGGTCAAGCTTAGTTTCGGCAGTGTTCTTGATAACCAGTTTAATGTTGCTGATACCGAATGAACGGTCATCACCTTCTATCCAACTATGATTGTCAGCATCGAATTTAACACCTTTACCCAAAGCCTTCACTTCGATACCACTGATTGTATAAGCGTTGTTGAAGTATGCATTAGCGTTAGCAGAATTATCACTTCTATTACTCTTCAATGTCAACTCTGCACTACTGATGTAGTCGGTCATGTTGGTAATATCAGATTTAGTAGCAGAACCATCAATAGCAGTTTTAGTTGTTGAGATATAGGCATCATAACCTGTCCAAGTCATCAACTTCTTAGCTTTACCTCTATTGTCGTATGCATCAGCTGCCATGCCTTTGAAAATAGCTGACGGATAACCGATGGTCATGTTAGGAGCATACCAAGGTTTGTTGTCTTTCTGGCTTTCTTTAGCATAGATATTCAGTGTGATGCCAGCATCAATTGCTTCAAAGTTGTCACTTAATTTAACTTTCGCATCTGAACCTCCATTAACAAACGCAGTCAATGTACCATTAACAAAATTATTTGTCTTATTCCAAGAATACCAAGAAGCGATTTCAGCAGCAGTCGGATTATTGATAACGAACGGAATGATAGCCACTGTTTCTGTTTCAGCATCACTGTTGTAGAAGTGAACTTTGGCAGTCAATGTACCGTTACCCAACTGAATGCCCGGATAGTTCTTCTTGAACGGGATTCTCAAAGTTGTAAACTTGGCCATTCCTTCTGCTTTTCCTGCATCAGACAGTAATTGTGCCTTATCATAACCACCACTTAAGGATTCGGTTACATATACTTCATCCATCAAGTTGCCATCCTTATCAACCGGAGTCCATACCAGTTCCATTCCAGAGTATCTAACATCTTTATTCCAAACGATGCGGTCACCTTCTTGAGGAGTAATCGTCTTGAAGAATTCGGCAAAGTCAACATCCAGATACTGCTTATTTACCTCTTTGCTAGTAGTCTTGTCTGTATAAACAGCCACAGCATTGTGAGTTTGTTCCTCGAATAAGAATTCTTTGGCAGGAGTTGTTGCAGCTTCTCCAAAGACAACCGTAACCTTTGAAGGATTCGGGTTAATCATAGCCTTGGCATTCAACTCGTTAACAACGAATGTCATTCTTGTACCTTTCTTGATATCCTTGTTATAAGAAATGGTCATTCCGTCAAACTTGATTCCGTATTTCACAGAGTCAGCCTTAGAATCGGCATCCATGCGCAAATATGTATCATATACATTTTGGGCGTTGCGGCTCGGTGCGATAACAACGGGGTTTCCAAGGTCTTCTACGGCAACAGATACCATTGGATTAAAGTTACCAAATTCATTAGAAGCTTTAAATATACCCAAAGCATTGGTGTAAGTAGAGCGTACAGTTTCTGTAGCAACCAGCGACAGGGCTTTGTTGCGAATGTTCTTCATGTATTCGTCCAAAGTCTGGTCTGTCATTTCGTTCAATTCGAAAGGAATGGCATAAACACCGCTTTCAGATACAGCTCTTTCCACTGCGTCCGAGCAAGGAACGGGAGTACCCAATGTGATAGGAGCCACGTCGCCCTTGGTATTCACCAGTTTGAAGTTCAGCTTGCTGATGTCATAGTCAGCCGGGATAACCTGTACATAATATGCATTGCTGTTGGCTGTCAGCATATATTCTCCCATTTCGGGCAATGCCTTCGAGCCTCCCCATTCGGCAGTCTTACCGCTTTTGTGTACACCGTTGAAAGTACTATAGTTAATATTCAGGTTACTATTCAACACTACAATCTGTCCCAATCCTGCGTTCATAGGCAAACGGATTTCTTTCTTGTTTGCTCCGTTTTCATCGTAGATAACCAAGATGGTGTAGTTGGGGTCTGTCGCATCTTCATAATAATAAGGAATGCCTGTAGCGGCTGAAGCACCCACGGCTACTTCTTCAAAGTCGGTTCCGTTCCACAGGTACCACTTGCCGTTTTCTTTCTTCACTTGTTGCTGGCCATCCTGACCGTCAACACCTACTGCCTTTACATCGGTCTTTTCGCCATCGCAAGCCCAGTATCCGTCTTCAGTGATAGTCCACTGAGTACCGTCTTTACCGTCCTGGCCTTTGGCTGACTTGATGGTAGTGGTAGTACCGTCACTCATCGTAACGACAAAACCTTCTGCATTGGGAGTAATCGACTTAACGTATGCGCCGTCGACAATCTTTTTCTGAAGTTCTGCGACAGTGGTTTCGAGCGTGTTCAACTTGTTGTTGATTTCGTCGATGTCATCGTCATAGTCTTTACAAGACACAAACGTTCCTGTAGAGGATACCATCAAGGCTCCGAACAGGATTGCACTTAAAAATTTTTTGTTCATAATAGAAAAACTTTAAATTTATAAATTTAAAAACTCAATTTGTTTATCGTTTTTAAAGGACTTGGTTTCATTGATTTATATGACCTGCTGTTGATGTATTTCATTCTTTCCCAATGAGTTTTCCATTGTCCCGGAGAAGCCGGAACAGGTTTCCGCAGCTTTTTCCCTCCGCTTCCGGTAATGTGCCGGTGGAATTCCCATTATTTTACCGAATGCATCATAGAACACACTTCTGGAAGTGAACCCGCAACGCTTGTCAAGCTCGGTGATATCGCATTCGTTGTTGTCTATCAGGTGCTTGGCGTGAAGGATGCGGTATTTGTTCAGCAAGTGTTTAAAGTTGCATTTAAAGTAATGATTGACGACATTCGACAGGTAGGTAGTATTCGTGCCGGTTGCAATAAGAGGATATTGCGTTGATTATCAATGGTATTTAAAAAGGAGAGGCAATTCGGGATTTATCCCTTATTTTGTATAGATTCCATATAAGCATTGGAGGTATTCCACAATTCTATCAAAAGAAATAATATTAACAGGCAAGGGAAGAAATGGGATGTTATCAGAGTAAAACGAAAGAGGCATACAATCCTCACACTAATGTTATACTGTCAAATAAAAAAACGTTTTTCATCTAAAAAGATCGTTGTTTTTCGTTATTATCATGTTTCCGTAAAAAAGGGAAATAAATCCCATAAATAAAATGTCCCTCCTTCTTGTCCGGTTCCCCTTAAAAGATTATCTTTGCTAAAAATAAAGCGGCATGGGAAAATTTATCAATCCGTTTACGGACGTGGGTTTCAAGAAGATATTCGGCCAGGAGGTCAGCAAGGATTTGCTCATAGACTTCCTGAACGACCTGCTGGTGGGTGAGAGGTCCATAAAGGACATCACTTTTCTGGATAAAGAGTTGTTGCCCGAATACATGGGTGACCGGGGTGTTATTTATGACATCTATTGCACCACGGAGGCAGGGGAGCATATCATCGTGGAGATGCAGAACCGGCAGCAGACGAACTTTAAGGAGCGTGCGTTGTTCTATCTTTCGCATACCATTACGCGTCAGGGTGAGAAGGGAGCCCGCTGGGAGTTTGACCTGAAGGCCGTTTACGGTGTCTTCTTCATGAACTTCCGTCTGGAGGACACTCCCCACAAGCTCCGCACGGACATTGTCCTTTCGGACCGTGATACGCACGAAGTGTTTTCGGACAAGCTGCGGTTTATTTTTATCGAGCTTCCTTCTTTCAACAAGGAGGAAGAGGAATGCGAGACGGATTTTGAACGTTGGATATATATACTCAAGAATATGGAAACGCTGAACAGACTTCCTTTCAAAGCGCGCAAAGCCGTCTTTGAAAAACTGGAGAAGATTGTGGATATCGCTTCCCTGAGTAAAGAGGAGCGTATGAAGTATGATGAGAGCATCAAAGTATACAGGGATAATCTGGCAACGATTTCTTTTGCTAAAAATCAGGGGAAAGAGGAAGGGTTGAAGGAAGGAATCGAAAAAGGATTGAAAGAAGGAAGAAAAGAAGGGCGCAAAGAAGGCATTCTTTCCGTAGCCCGCAATTTAAGGTCCGGTGGAATGTCCGTTGAAGCCATTGCTGCTGCAACCGGATTAAGCATCGAAGAAATAGAACAGTTAGACTGACCGGATATATCCTTTTATTTAACATAACAAGGCGGAAGAGAAGCATGAAGCTTTCTTCCGCCTTGTTTTATTTCCCGCCATAAAATCAAGTCCTTGTCAAGATTGCTTCTGCCATAATCTATAACCAAGATTATGAATGCTTATATGGAATCTATACAAAATAAGGGATAAATCCCGAATTACCTCTCTTTCTCAAATATAACTGATAATCAACGTAATATCCTCTTGTTGCAACCGGCACTTTTTTATTCAATAGTTATAAATATCAAGAAGTTCTTTCTAAAAATAACTAATACTTGTTTATCAAAATCTGATATTAAGATTTCATTTTCTTTCTAGATAAAAATTCTTCATTTCTTCACATGACAATAAGCCCTGGCCAAATACAAATAGTGTTAGTTGTAATAAGAATATATTCCGCTTATTATCAACGATATTGAAGAAAGAGAGGCGATTAGGGATTTATCCCTAATTTTGTATGGGTCCTATATAAGCATTTGTAGTCTTGACAATAGGTTATGGCAGAAGCAATCTTGATAAAGCTTTGAATTTATGACAGAGAATAAAACAAGAGGCCATCTCAAAAGTGAAGTGCACTCCAAAAGTGTGGCAGCCCCTTTGTCTTTTCTCAAGATTTAGAAAAGAAGATATAAAAAAGGCACCCCAAAGGATGCCTTTCTATTATCGAAAGAAGTAGATTACTTCTTATATTTAACTGTTGCAGTGGTGATGATATCCAGTTCATCTTTGAATGTCAATACTAATGTACCGCCTTGACCTTCTTCCAGACCTGTTACCTTGATACCGGTTGCATTGTTTTCTGCCTGTTGAGCAGCTTGCTTCTTGGCTTCAGTATCTCCAACGTATTTATTTCCAGGAGTTCCCATCGTTACAGTACCGAATGAATTTTCACTCTCATCAAGAAGTGCATGGATTGCATAAGTGCTTGCAGGAGTTCCACTCAAATTATCTTGTTTTGTTACTGTAAACTTCTGACCAAGTTTTCCCTGTTCATTGTAATTCTTATCAGTAGCATCATTATCAGCAGACAAGTTAGCAAAGTTCACAGCCATTTCGCTGTCACCGAGTTTCAGTGCAAGACCGTTTCTCTTTTCAGCAGCACCGGTCAACGGAGCAATCATGTCTGTTTCTGTATTTACAATCGCATCTACTGAAGCACCTGCCTTGTAGTATACAAGTGATGCACCTTCGAAGACACTCTTAGCTTTTACTGTAAATTCAGAAGAAGTTACCTTAACTTTGTAAGTGCTGGAAGTATTATATTCGATTTCCAAAATTTCAGCACTGGCTTTTGTCTTGAATGTATTTACTGCAAGTTCCTTACCATTAACATTAGTAACGCCAATAACGTTTTTCAAGATTTTAGCATCACTTGCTGACAAATCGCCAAACAGAGTCGTAGCATTTTCGTTTCTTGTATTACCATCATAATCGGTATATGTTACTTTCTCTGTATAACTTACAGAAGCTGAAGTAATAGCAGTACCGTTTGCATCTTTCTTGCTTACAAAGATATTTTCAAGGGAAATAGAAGGTTTGTTGTTTCCGGCAGCCTTCACTAAAGTAGTCGTATAAGTGTTATCTGCCCAAGCAGCATATTCATTCTGTTCATACAAGTCACCGAATGCAGGTTCTTCTACGGTTACAGGAATTTCAATGGCTTTCACTGCATTTTCACCGGCTTTCAAAGTCAATGTCAAAGTGAATGAACCAAACATATTGGCAGGACTTTCTGCACCTGATTTATAATAACGTCCCAATGTAATGACTGCTTTCTTGATAGAACGAAGGTCTGCAGAAGCTCCATTCAAATCAACTTCTTCATCTTTTTCATTCTTATAGACAATGCCATTGCTATTTGCCAGACAGACCTCATAAGGAGCATTTTGAGCACCTAATGCACCATCAGTCAAAGCAAAGAAGTCTTTATTGTTTGTTGTCAAAGCAAATTTATTAATTGACAAAGCCTGGTTAGCATCCAGATTAGCGAATGTATCACCCAAGTCAATTGTGAATGATTGGCCGATTTTTATTATCTTTATGTCAACCGGAGATACACTTTCCGACGGTGCTTCTGTTGCGCTGGCAATATTCAAAGTAACTGTGTGTGTTGAAATATGACCTGTTACGTCCAAAGCATAAATAGTGGCCTCCAAACCTTGAACTCCGGCTGCCGTAGCAGGAACAGTCATTGTCATACCATCAACAGTAATACCTGCTTTTTCTGCCTTTGATGCAGCCAACCCTTCAAATTTGATATAAGAATCGTATACATTATCCTCCTTGACAGCTAAAATTGTAGTGCCTAAAGGAACTGTATTTCCATCTTCACCGTCAATTACGACACTGGTTATGCTTTTATCAGACAAAGCTTTGTTGGTTTTACTTTCTGCATCAGTTTGTGTATCTATAACGAAAGCGTATCCTGTCATCACAGTACCGTTCACTGCCAATGCATATTTCACGTTTCTGTCCACACCGTTTTCTTTCTTGGTGAAAGCGGTAGCTATATTATCGGCGGTAATGGTTTCATTCATTTCGATAGACAAATTCCACTTACCATTCATAGAAACGGCACGAGGAGCTGTAGATTCTGCATCTTGTGGAGTTGCCACCACTTTAACAGGAGCCGCCTTGCCTTCTACGTCTACCAAAGTCAATTCCTGTGCACCCAAGTCATAAGATTTAGGTGAAACTTCAGCTACTTCCACAAGGTTGCTTAATTGACCAATCAAGAGTTGCCCTGCAGTCACATTGCCTTTCTTACCTGCCCAAGTTACATCGGCACCGGCTTTTGACCATGCGATATTTTTACCTGAAGTCCACTTGCTCGGAGTTGCATTAAGTGCTGTCAGAGCCGAAGAAGAAGTCGGCAGGGTAATTTCCTGCATCACGCCTGCTTCATTGGGGATGTGCAGAACCACCGAATCGCCTTTCTGTACAGCCCACGCGTTACCTGACGCCTTATATTCAGACTTCACGAATGCCTTGGTTGCATCATCATAGAAATACCAGAAGCCGTCCTTTACATAAGGAGCAGTGCTTTCTCCCTGGGGAGTAGTGCCTGTAGTGGCAAAGAAGCCTGTAGGAGTACCGTCGATGCTGATTTCACCTGTTGTCTTGTCGATGACAACCGTGCTGCCTGCAGGTGTGCCGGCAATAGTCAGGTTGTAAGAAGTACCGTCGCTGACAGATACTTTCAAACCGCCCTCTACAGATTCAATCTTGGTTACATAAGCGCCACCGGTGGTGACTTTCGATTCAAGGTCTGAAAGCTTTGACTTGATATCGGTCAACTCCTTGTTGATTTCGTCGATGTCATCGTCATAGTCTTTACAAGACACAAACGTTCCTGTAGAGGATACCATCAAGGCTCCGAACAGGATTGCACTTAAAAATTTTTTGTTCATAATAGAAAAACTTTAAATTTATA
>ERZ773162.2867-NODE-2867-length-10109-cov-33.203601_pt1 | contig 10109 bp, 7 predicted proteins | sample MGYA00511113_ERZ773162 | MGnify/ENA primary metagenome ERZ773162 (study PRJEB29015, sample SAMEA2737807) | human gut metagenome | biome: human gut; feature: human-associated habitat; material: faeces | place: China | collected 2012 ... | reverse complement strand
GGGGAAGCTATTATGTAACAACATTACATGCTCCTTCACCTAATAATTTAAAGAACGCTATCACGTATTCAGATAATGTTTATTTTGCTAGAAGTGCTTTGAATACTGGAAAAGATAATTTATTTAAATATTATAAAAATTTAAAGATTGGTGAAAAGATTCCTTTTGAACTTGTTTTAAATAGAAGTCAGTATATCAATAAAAATCAGAAAGTAAGTGATCAATTAATTGCAGATAGTGGTTATGGACAAGGACAAATTCTGATGAATCCTTTACAACTTGCAAGTATTTATAGTGCTTTTGTCAATAATGGTTCAATCTATCAACCCCATATCGTTCAAGGAAAAACAAGAACATGGATTAAAAATGTCTTTTCTAAAGAAACATCACAAACAATAAAAGAAGATTTAATTAATGTTATTGCAGACGAAAAAGGAACAGGGCATGCCATCTATCATGATAGTATCGCTCTTGCTGGAAAAACAGGAACAGCAGAAATCAAACAAAGCCAAAGTGATGCCACAGGAACAGAACTAGGATGGTTTACAGTAATGACGACAGATAGTAAACAACCTCTTTTAATAACAACAATGGTTGAAGATGTTAAAGATAGAGGTGGCAGTGGTTATGTTGTTGAACATACAAAAACACCTTTAGATTTATATCTTTCTAAGTAGGTAAAAACGATGAAGAATAAGATAGTTTTAAGTTATCGATTCATTATACTAGTTTATTATTTATTGGCTTTTTTGATTGTTATTATGAATATTAATCATTTAGAAAGGGTATTAATCTATTCTTTGATTTTAATCGTTTTGTTTGGTATTGTAGTGCATATTTATATATTGAATATTCCAAAATTATTGTTGTCAAATAAGTATATTGAAAAGAATTTATCTACAGTAAAAGAAGCAATCGATAAAATTCATAATAAGTCTATTAATGACAGTTTAATAACAATATATATTTTTCTTTTAGAAATTTCTAATTATAAAGAAGAATATCAAAACTTTGTAGAACAAAATAGTAAAAGAATTTTTGATGAAAAGCAAAATAAACATTGGTATACTATAAAATTACAGTATTATTATAATTTGAATAAAAAAGATGAATATTTAAAATTATATGATCCTCAATTAGATAATAAAGTTAAAAACCCACTTTTTAAAATTATGTATCTCATTTTAAATGAAGAATATGAAGAAGCTCTTGAATTATCAAAGAAGGTTACAAGTCAACAAAAAGACATAGGATATGTTATGAGGCTATATTATAGAATTATTTGTTTAGAACATTTAGAAAAAGAAAATGAATTGAATGATTGTATTAATGAGATGGTAGAATTCAATGATCAAATACATTATGTTAAAGAAATTAAAGATAAGTATAAAAAATAATAATATGGTATACTTCTTTTCGTAACTTTATTTAGAAAGAAGTGAAATATGAATGTTAATAAAGATAGTAGATGATGATCAAGTTTTTGCTAAAAAGATAGAGAGAATGGTGTATGACGGATTTAAAGATATCTTTCTTGATTATTCGATAGATTGTATAACAAGTCGTTTTGAAGATCGTTATTTTGAAAAAGGAGATATTTTCTTTTTGGATATTGATTTAAAAGAAAAAAATGGCATAAAAATTGCTGAAAAAATTAGAGAGAACAATTCTAATGCAATTATTATATTTGTTTCAGCAATGAATGATATGATTTTTGATTCATTAATTGTACAACCTTTTTACTTTATTAGGAAAGATAATTTTGATAGAGATATGAAAATCGCATGTACTCTAATTCAAAAATATATTAATAAAAATCATAAAATTATTACTTTTGATTTTAATGGTAAAAAAACAGCTATTCAATTATCAGATATCATTTATTTAGAATCGTTTTTACATGAAATTACGATTCATACATCCTCTAATTCTTATAAATATTCGAGCACTTTTAATAAAATGATGTCTCTTATAAATTCTACTAATATTGTTAGAATTCATAAATCATATGCAGTTAATTTATTTTGGGTCAAAGAAATTTATAAAGAAGAGTTATTATTGAGAAATGGAGTTGCTTTAAAGATTGGAAAGAAGTATCAACAAGATGTACTTGCATCGTATAAGGAGTATTTATTAAAATGATGTATTTATTTTTAGATTATTTAGAAGTGTTATTGGTAGCTTTATTAATTTGTATTTTTTGTGATGTTGAACAAAAAAATAGATATTGTTTGATTTCATCAGTAATTAGTTTCTTAGTTATGGAATTTATGCAAACTTATGATTTGTTTGGCAATGAAATGGCATATGCAATAACAATTATTAACTTTATAATTGTTTCTGTTATGAAAAAAGAAATTAAATTTTATAATTTTATTCCTTGTATATTTTCTCAATGGATATCTGTTTTTACTTCAACTATAGTTTTATTTTTCTTTAAAGTAATAACAAATTATAATATAGAAAATATTATAAAGTTGTATAGAATACCTATCATTTTTTTAGCAAGAATTCTTTTCTTTGCACTTATTGTGGTATTAAATTATTTCAAATCTAAAATAAAAAATACAATTATTGAAAAAAATAAATATTTATTAACAATTACTATGATGTTGATTTTTGGAATATATTTTATTCTGTTGAATGATATAGGTCATATGCATCTAATTATAGATGATATCTATTTAGTTTTACTTTTGTTAACAGTTTTATTTTTTGTAGTTTGTATTTTGTTTTTACATATGACACGACTTTATAATGAAAAAACAGAATATGTGTTAAAAAATAAAGAATTGGAATACATAGAAAAAAATAAGTCTTTAGTTCATTATCTTCATGATAATGTTATGAAAATACAGCATTATTTAAGATATGGATTGATTTTGATAGAAAATAATATAGATGATCAAAAATATGAAGATGCAAAAAATCAGGTAGAGCATTTTTATGATTTGTTAGATGAGAAAACAAATATCATGACAAATAATTATATATTTGATACATTATTGAATGATTATATTTTCCTAATAAAATCTCAATTTGATACAAAAGTAAAATTATTGATAAACATCGGAAATGATTCGTTTTTTAAAGATTTTAATAATTGTGATAAAATAATTAATACTATTTCCAATTTTTTTGAACAATCAGATAAAACATATTTAGAAATAAAATTGATTGAACATGAAGCATATGTTCAATTAGATTTATTTGTAGAAAATAAAGAAAATAACATTGATAAAATAAATCAAGATATGAATGTTGAATATTTTGAAGATTATGCACATCTAAAAGTGATTTTTGACAAATAACCGTTTGAGCTTATACATCGTATAAGTTCTTTTATTTCTAATCAACTTTTAACCTAAACTTAACATAACCACCCCTTTGCTATGTTAAGATAATGTAAAGGATGTGGAAATAATGAAAGAATGTATATATGTAGTAGAAGATGATGAAAATATTAGAGAAATTATAGATTTAGCTTTAACAAGTGCAGGGTATAATGTTAAACAATTTTCTAATGCTTTAGATGCTTTAAAAAGTATGGAAAATGATCAAGTGGATCTAGCTGTTTTTGATTTAATGTTACCTGGCATTTCAGGAATTGATGCTATCAAAAAGATACGTGAAACTGATCAAGAATTACCTATTTTGATTTTAAGTGCGAAGGACCGAGAAATTGATAAAGTCAATGGTTTAGATAGTGGTAGTGATGATTATATGACCAAACCATTTGGTGTTTTAGAGTTACAAGCTAGAGTACGTTCTTTGCTTAGAAGACATGCTCCTAAAGCAGCGCCAATTATCGAAAGTCAAACTTTAAAAATTGATAAACAAACAAGAACAGTGATGCATAATGGACAAGTCATGGAACTTACCAATAAAGAGTACCAACTACTTTTATATTTGGTAGAAAATCATACACGTGTCGTAGAAAGAGATGAAATTTTAAATCATATTTGGGGGTATGATTTTATTGGTGAATCAAGAGTTTTAGATGTGCATATTCGTGCTCTAAGAGCTAAATTGGATGATGATGGAAGTAAGTATATTAAAACTATTAGAGGTGTAGGATACCGCTATGTTGAGGAAGTGAAATAAGATGAATAAAGCTCTATTTAAATATTTTGCAACAGTTTTAATTATTACGTTATTATTTTCTTCAAGTGTTTCAATGGTGATTCTTTCTGATCAAATGATGCAAACAACAAGAAAAGATATGTACTATACGGTAAAGCTTGTAGAAAATCAAATTGATTATCAAAAACCTTTAGATAATCAAGTAGATAAACTTAATGATTTAGCTTATACAAAAGATACACGTTTAACAATTATTGATAAAGAAGGAAATGTTTTAGCGGATAGTGATAAAGAGGGGATTCAAGAAAATCATAGTAGACGTAGTGAATTTAAAGAAGCTTTAAGTGATCAGTTTGGCTATGCGACACGTTATTCTTCAACTGTTAAAAAGAATATGATGTATGTGGCTTATTATCATCGTGGTTATGTTGTTCGTATTGCGATTCCTTATAATGGTATCTTTGATAATATAGGACCACTTTTAGAACCATTATTTATTAGTGCTGCTTTATCATTATGTGTTGCTTTAGCTCTTTCTTATCGTTTTTCTAGAACACTTACTAAACCATTAGAAGAAATTAGTGAAGAGGTTTCTAAAATTAATGATAATCGTTATTTAAGTTTTGATCATTATCAATATGAAGAATTTAATGTTATTGCGACAAAACTTAAAGAACAAGCAGATACAATAAGAAAAACGCTAAAAACTTTGAAAAATGAAAGATTAAAAATAAATAGTATTCTTGACAAAATGAATGAAGGGTTCATTTTATTAGATACAAATTATGAAATACTTATGATCAATAAAAAAGCCAAACAACTTTTTAGTGATAAAATGGAAGTGAATCAACCTATCCAAGATTTTATCTTCGATCACCAAATTATAGATCAATTAGAAAATATCGGTGTAGAACCTAAAATCGTTACTCTAAAAAAAGATGAAGAAGTCTATGATTGCCATCTTGCTAAAGTAGAATATGGAGTGACTTTGCTCTTTGTAAATGTTACTGAATCTGTTAATGCTACAAAAATGAGACAAGAATTTTTTTCAAATGTTTCCCATGAACTTAAAACACCTATGACATCCATTAGAGGTTATAGTGAATTATTACAAGCAGGAATGATTGATGATCCTAAAGTAAGAAAACAATCTCTTGATAAAATACAAAAAGAAGTTGATCATATGTCACAATTGATAGGTGATATTTTAATGATTTCAAGACTTGAAAACAAAGATATTGAAGTCATTAAACATCCTGTTCATCTCCAACCAATTGTCGATGATATTTTAGAATCATTAAAAGTAGAAATAGAAAAAAGAGAAATTAAAGTTATATGTGATTTAACACCACAAACATATCTCGCAAATCATCAACATGTCCAACAATTAATGAATAACCTGATTAATAATGCAGTAAAATATAATAAACAAAAAGGAAGTTTAAATATTCACTCTTATCTTGTTGATCAAGACTACATTATTGAAGTAAGTGATACAGGTCGTGGAATTTCACTTATTGATCAAGGGCGTGTCTTTGAACGTTTCTTTAGATGTGATGCAGGGCGTGATAAGGAAACAGGTGGTACAGGTCTTGGACTTGCAATTGTAAAACACATTGTTCAATATTATAAAGGAACAATTCATTTAGAAAGTGAATTAGGTAAAGGAACAACATTTAAGGTTGTTTTACCAATCATTAAGGACTCATTGTAGTCCTTATTTTTTATGAAAAAGTATCTAACTTGATAAAATATGTAATTTTACATATTTTATCAAGTAAAAAATGTATTTTTGCGTATTTTATCAAGTTGAGGATAAGAGGTATTCATTTTCAAGATATTTTGAATATGATAAAATGACTTTAAAGAGAGGTTGATAAAGATGCTTCAACAAGAAAGACATGAACAAATACTTGCAAGATTAAATACTGATGGAAAAGTAAAAGTTAAAGAATTAGCTGTTGATTTTGAAGTCACAGAGGATTGTATTCGTAAAGATTTAACAGCTTTAGAAAAAGAAGGACTTTTAAAACGGATTCATGGCGGGGCTATGCAAGTAAGAAAGAATCTTCATGCTTATCATGTAGATGAACGTATGAGTGTGCGCTTAACTCAAAAGAAAATTATTGCTAAAAAAGCAGTTGAATTAATAGAAGAAAATACAGTGATATTTTTAGGAATTTCTACCGTGAATTTAGAACTTGCTAAATGTATTTATCAAAAAAATATACCACTCACTATTGTTACTAATATGATTGATATTATGCAATTATTTAGACAAGGTGATCATCATGTAAATCTTATTTTTATTGGAGGACATTTTAATCGTGCTAAAGATGGCTTTATTGGTGCACTGACAATTGAACAAATTCACAATTATCGTTTTGATCTTGCTTTTATTGGAACAGTTGGTATGAATATTCATGATGATAAGGTTACAACGTATGATGTTGAAGATGGACTTACAAAAAAAGAAGTCATGGATGCAAGTAAAAAATGTTATCTTGTGGCAGAAAATGAAAAGTTCAATTTGGATGGGAATTATGTTTTTGGGCATTTAAGTGAATTTACCGGATATATTGGTGAACAAGAGTTAGGAAGTCCTTTTAAAGAAAAAATAATGGAGTATGGATTAGAAATCATTTAATGATTTCTTTTTTTATGTAAAAACAATAAAACGATTATTGAATATTATTGTTTTATAGCTTATAATACCCTTGTAATAATAAAAATCAATAAAAGGAGGCGTGTTATGAATTGTTTATATCAAACAAAAAGAATTTCTGATTTAAAAGAAAAGATGTTGAGCAGTAAACGTTATGCTTCTATTGAACAAGCACGAATCATTACACGTGTTTATCAAGAAAATGAGAAATTATCTATTCCTAAAAAAAGAGCTCTTTCTTTAAAAGCAGTATTAGAGGAATTAGAGATTTCTGTTGAAGATGAAGAGTTAATTGTTGGAAATCGTACAAAGGGTGTACGTTATGGGGTGGTTTTTCCTGAAAGTGGTTGTTCGTGGATCAATCAAGAATTTGAAACATTACCAACAAGACCACAAGATCAGTTTTTAGTAAAAGAAGAAGATATTAAAGAATTTAGAGAAAAGATTTATCCTTATTGGAAAGGAAAATCTTTAGAAGATGCAATTAAAGGAACTTATGGAATAGAAATTAATGAAATAAGTAAAGTAGTAAAAATTAATCAAAAAGATCATGCTCAAGGTCATATTTGTCCTGATAGTGCTTTATGGTTAAAACTTGGTCCTCAAGGTTTAATGGAAAAAGCAAAAGAAAAATTAAAGAATTGTAAAGATGAACAAAAAGAATTTTATGAATGTACGATTCTTGTATTAGAAGGAGCAGTTCATTTTATGCAAAGATATCATGATTTGATTGAAAGGGAAAAAATCGAATCATTAAAAGAAGTGGGAAAGATTTGTATGAATCTTTCTAAAAGACCTCCAGAAACTTTTCATGAAGCGGTGCAATCTTTATGGTTTTTATTTGTGATATTACATATGGAATCCAATGCTTCTTCTTTTTCACCAGGGAGAATGGATCAATATCTTTATCCTTATTATCAAAGAGATATAGAAAAAGGAATTCTTACTAAACAAGAAGCTTTAGAAATATTAGAATGTTTGTGGTTGAAATTTAATCAAGTTGTTTATTTAAGAAATCAAAATAGTGCTAAATATTTTGCTGGATTTCCAATAGGATTTAATATTGCGATAGGAGGCGTGGACGAAAAGGGAAATGATACATATAATGATCTTTCTTTACTTTGTTTAAAAGCACAAGAGCATTTAGGATTACCACAACCTAATTTATCTGTAAGACTTAATAAAAATTCTAGCCATGAATTAATGCAAGCTGCTATTAAAGTTGTTTCACTTGGAAGTGGTATGCCACAATTTTTCAATGATGAAGCTATTATTCAACCAATGATTGAAGATTTAGGAATTGAAGAAAAAGATGCACGTAATTATGCTATTGTTGGATGTGTTGAACTGACAACACATGGCAACAATTTAGGATGGTCTGATGCAGCCATGTTTAATTTAAATAAAGTATTAGAACTTACTTTGAATCATGGAAAATGTTTACTAACAAAGCAACAAATAGGATTAGATTTAGGAAGTTTAGAAGCATATAAAACTTATCAAGATTTAGAAAATGCTTTTCAAAAACAAATTGATTATTTTATTGATAAAATGATGGCTGCAGAAAAGATTGTAGAAAAAGCACATCAAGATTATTTACCAACAGCTTTTCTATCTACTGTTGTTGATGATTGTTTAGAAAAAGGATTAGATGTTACTAAAGGTGGAGCTAAATATAATCTATCAGGTATTCAAATGATTCAAGTAGCCAATCTTGCAGATTCTCTAGCAGCTATTAAACAACTTGTTTATGATGATAAAATGATAAGTCAACATGATTTATTAAATGCTTTACAAGAAGATTTTAAAGGCTATGAAATCATGCAAACAATGCTTTTAAATAAAGTGCCTAAATATGGAAACGATGTAAAGTGGGTCGATGATCTTGGAAATCAATGGGCATGTTACTTTAGAGAAAAGATGAAACGTTATACAAATTATCGAGGAGGCCCTTATCATACAGGGATGTATACTGTTTCTGCACATGTTCCAATGGGTGAAAATGTAGGAGCATCACCAGATGGTAGAAATGCTTTAAAACCACTTGCTGATGGAGGCATGTCACCTGTCTATGGTAGAGATCTACAAGGCCCAACAGCTGTTTTAAAATCTGTTTCAAAACTTAATAATTCATGTACGACGAATGGTGGCCTTTTAAATATGAAATTCTTACCAGAATTTTTTAAAACAGAAACAGGCTGTTTGAAATTTGAAAATTTCTTACGTGCTTTTGTGGATTTAAAAGTACCTCATATACAATTTAATGTTGTTAGAAAAGAAGATTTGCTTGATGCTAAAGTTCACCCTGAAAATCATCAATCGTTGACAATTCGTGTTGCTGGTTATACAGCATACTTTGTTGAACTTGCTGGCAAGCTACAAGATGAAATTATTGAAAGAACAACTTATGAAAATATCTAAAGCATTGGTTTTTGATATTAAAAGATTTGCAATACATGATGGCAGTGGTTTAAGAACTACAATTTTTTTTAAGGGGTGTCCACTTCGTTGTCTATGGTGTCAAAATCCAGAAGGATTAAACACTCAAAGACAAGTCATCTATTTTAAAAATAAATGTATTCATTGTAGATGTTGTCAACAATTCAAAGAACAAATTAATTATCAAAACGATCGACCATATTTTCAAAATCATCAAGACTTTGATCAAGTTATTAAAACATGTCCTAGTGGTGCTATTCAATATGATAGTCAAGAGTATACTTTAGATAAATTAATGAATAAAATTAAAGAGGATGAAGTTTTCTTTCAACATGGAGGAGGTGTTACATTTTCCGGTGGAGAACCCTTTATGCAAGGTGAATTTCTTATTGAAATTTTAAAAAGATGTCAGAAAGAAAAGATTCATACAGCTATTGAAACATCATTTTATACATCATTAGAACTTATAAAAAAGGCATTGCCTTATTTAGATTTAGTTTATATAGATTTAAAAATATTTGATGAGCAAAAACATCAAGCCTGTACAAATGTATCACCACAACTTATTAAAGAAAATATTCGGTATGTTTTACAAAGTGAATATAAAGATAAAGTGATCATTAGAACACCACTGATTCCAACAATGAGTGCAACGGATGAAAATATTAAACAAGTTGTCCAATTTTTAATTCAAATAAATCCAGAAGTAAAATATGAAATGCTTAACTATAATTCATTAGCTTCAGCAAAATATGAACTTGTGAATTTAAAATACAGATTAGAATCATATCAAACGTTTACCAAGCAACAAATGCAACATTTTTATGATGTTGCTTTACAAGCAGGAATAAAAAACTTAATAAAAGAATAGGAGAAAAGAAAATGGAATTTATAATTGATACAGTAAACTTAGAAGATATAA
>ERZ773162.2866-NODE-2866-length-10124-cov-3.184427_pt1 | contig 10124 bp, 14 predicted proteins | sample MGYA00511113_ERZ773162 | MGnify/ENA primary metagenome ERZ773162 (study PRJEB29015, sample SAMEA2737807) | human gut metagenome | biome: human gut; feature: human-associated habitat; material: faeces | place: China | collected 2012 ... | reverse complement strand
GAACACCAGCCTTCCAAGCTGGATACGTGGGTTCGATTCCCATCACCCGCTTTTTAAAATCCTTGATTTCTCAAGGATTTTTTGCTTTTTATAGGGAAAAAGAATGATTACACTTGATTACATTTTTGATATTTGGAAAAGTGTGATTTAACCGCAAAGTGCGTTTTCTAATAAAGCTTCCGTTTGTTTATCAGACAGGCGATTAAAGCAATAGTTTTGATATGTTGTTTTTTCGTCCTCATGTCCGGCCATTTTTCGAATTTCATTGATATTCAGGCCGCTATCTATTAAAGTGCTGATAAAAGTCTTTCGAATTTTGTGGGTAGCCTTTTCAGATATACCGATATGGCGGCAGTATTTTCGGATTCGACAATCAACGCCTTTTGAATGAATACGTCCGTCTTGATTTAAAAATAGAAAATCATCATCTTTATATCCAAGTGCCTTATTGTTGGCTGTTATAGATCGAATTATCTTTTTGGCCTTACTACTTAAATATATCCAGCGGTCTCCGGCATCCGATTTGGTATAGTCAGCAACAATAAATTTTTGTTTATCCCAAGACCCATCTTCAAGCTGTTCTGTTACTCGTATTTCCATGCGCTGTATATGGATATAATTTCCTTTGATGTCCTTTCTTTTGATTGCAACAATTTCCCCCAGTCTTAGCCCGGTTTGAAAGGCAAATGGAATAGCCAGACAGGCATTATATCCGGTTTCATTAAAATCGTGATAGGCCTCAGCTTCAATTAAAGGTTGCTCATCTATTAAAAATACCTGAGTTTCATCATCTGGTTTTTTCTTGATTTTAAACAGCTTTGAATCTATGCGAACTTTTGAAAATAGATTTTCATTTACAATCTTTTTTAAAACAGCGTAATCAAGGGATTGACGGATAATGATTGCCATGTTGTAGTATTGTTTTTTGGTTAGCCCTTGTTTGCGTATCTTTTTTAAGGCCCATTCCTGAAGATAAGCATAGTCCAGTGAAACAAGAGGGATGTCTATCAATTCATCGTTTGAATAATAATTATCCCAGTCACTATCAATTCTTCGAATATACATGGTAGAACGTGTTTGCAATTTTTTATAATCAAGCCATGTTTGATAAAATATCCGTAACGTAATTTTATCTGCTAGTTTTGCATCATCTAAGGATTTATAAAAATTGATGATTTCTTTTTCAAGTTTTTTCAGTGTACTTTTTGCTATCAATCTCCTTCCGGATTTTTTGGAGCTATCAGGAAGATAGGTTTTCCATCTTCCATCAGAAGCTTGCCAAATTTCATAAGAGTGATTTTTCAGATATGCTTGATTGTTCATATTTTCAATTTCACTCTGTACATCATCTATGGATAGATTACAACAGTTTAACAGATGTTGCAATAAGATTTCTGTATTATAGTTTGTTTCCATTTGTTACTCCACCTTTAGAGGTGGTGTAAGGTTCGTGTTGTTTTGAATTGGGATATTATAGAAAAATGATTAAAGATAAGATGGTTTTTAATAATTGAATTTTAATAGTTCGGATGTTTTTTTGGATTGTTTGTTTGATGGATTTTATATTAATTATATTGTTTATGGCAGAACACTTACACCATACCAGTTTAAATATTGTCGAAAGGTATATCTGTATTTGGGATGTGTTTAAACCCATATAAATAATCATGGGGCGAGTATTCAACCCATTCGTCAGGGGCGGTATATACTCTGATTTTGTGAATACGCCGTAAAAAAGCATTCCACGTTTCAGGCTGTTCCATGCGGATGTTATGATATTGATCTTCTAAATCCCAGTTGGAAACAATGTAGACAAAGTTGTAACAAGCTTGTCGGTTATTATAACGTGCTGGAAGCTGTAACGGGTATATATCCAGATAATTCAGCATACTTGAAATTGGCAAATCACTCCGAAATTCTTCAAATACAATTACGTCTTCGCCAGAGTATGTATCAAAAGGATGTTTGTAATCTGTGACACGATAAACATTATTGTCTCCGTGGCAGTCAAGGATAAAACGGGATTTTCCGTATCCGGTCGCACCATAGACATAGGTTACACATAAGGCCAGGCGCCGCTCTGATCGATACTTTGCGGCTAAAATTTCCAATCGTGCTTTATCTATATGTTGTAGATTTAAAATATTGTCTGGATTGATCTCCAAAATTTCAACATTGCTGTAGCCTGATTTAATCATATCATACAGGTTTGCCAAATCTGAGCGCCGCCCTTGTCCGTATTTGGGGAGTGTTCCAAATTCTTCAAAGGTATCTTTTAAATTCGTGGTTTCTTTTTCGGTATCTTTCCATTTCCCTTCTTTGCGGATATAGTTTCTGTTTTCCTCTGCGCTTCCTTGTGCTTCTTCTATATGAGCAGATGGAAAAGTCTTTTTTATACTGGAAAAATAAATGGGATTTCCAAATTGTATAAATAAGTGGGTGTGAGGTGTCTGAGCAATTTCATCGCACATACAGCAGTAAATAATGTTTTCCCATTTGGCAAGTTTTGCTTTAATATCTGGATGGGAACAATTTTTGTGTTTTTCTGGATTGTTAAATGTTAATTGATATTTACGGCTACGCCGATTATTTTGGATTTTGTTTTTTCTGGTTGCCATAGAAACTCCTTTCAGTTTCAACACCAGCACAGGAGTGACACAAAATGAATGCGGCTGGATATGTTGATTTTAATAGGTTTGTAGGTATTTTTGACACTGGCACCGAAGTTGTGGTAATACTAGCAACTTCGGTAAATAGGGGCAAGCACTTTCAGTACTTGCCCCACCAGAGCCTTACACTCCGTCCGGCTCTGGTTTTTTTACCGTTCTACTGCCATTCTGATATAAGAATGTAAGCATTTCATATCAGATATAGTAGGAACAACAATAGGGGTGAAATTTGTACCATTTGTAAGCATATATCCAGTGCCTTGCTTACGATCTGGCTTCATTTCGTCCTTAAATTCTCTGAACATCATCTCTTTGCCCTCAGAAGATAAATTTCCAAGGGCAATCACAAGATTAAAGTTATCTCTGGCCGCATTGAAATAGGAAGCATCAACACGTTGCTGGCTGATTAAAACATGAACATTGAATGAGCGGCCAAGCATCAAAAGCATGGCAAGTTTCTTTTTTTCTTCTTCAGCTTTTTTCTTATCGAGATTCAAAATATAGCTGGCCCATTCATCTATGAACAGCAGTAAGAAACTACGCTCTTCATCCTTGCCAGATTGCCGCTGTTCAAAGCGGTCATAAAAATCAGAGAGTCCTTTTTCGCAATCTAAAAAACGATAGAAATGGTCTGTTCCTTCTAAAAAGGAAAAGTCAGTATCTCCCTTAAAATCGCAGACATAAAATTGTGAATTTGGACAATGCTTCGCAATACGGCCTAATAACAGCTTTGTGGCGTACGTTTTTCCGCTTCCGGTAGCCCCGAATATGACGATATGCGGGGCTTTGGCCGGGTTCCAGTGGACGTATTGACAAATGCCGAAAGGAAGATATAGTTCATTTAAGAATAAAGATAGTTCCATTATTAAAAGTCTCGATCATAGATACTGGATGAATTACCAGATGCCATATTTTCATAGATGCGGCGTTCACGATATTTACAGTAGTAGTCACTGGCAATAGCCACATCAACTTGAACGTAATTTCCCATTTCACGAACATTATCGACCATGATAGCCGGAAAAACCTGTCCATTATAGAAATGGGCCGTTTGAGTAATGCCATCAATTTCGTTGTTATTCAAACGTTGTTCAATTGCATTTTGCAAAATACCAGAAGCGCCCAGGGCGTCAAAATCTTCGGCTCCCTTTGTCAATAACAGATGATAAATTACTGCTTTTGCAACTACATCGTAATGAGTGGGACAATCCATCTGACTCAGATTGGTTGGCTTCCGTACCTTTATGATTTCATAAACATCGCCAACTATAGAGCATAGGTTTTTTCGAATCAGCCGATATGTGGTTTCAAGTGTGATAGGGTCATATTCGAGGACAGTCTCGGGTAATGGTGCTGGTTTTGCTGTTCTTTTGGGAATGAGGCTTAAAAAGATAATTGCAATAGAGCCAATGGCGCCGATAGTAACTACAATTTTTTCGATGTGGTCGATGATAAACACAACTACCGCAAGCAACACTAATCCTATGCAGATTAATACAATCAGAAGTGCAAGGATTTTTAAGATAAATTTGCCCCACTCACTGTTTTCATAATTTTCTTGAAGCGAATCGTAAATGTTTTCCAATAATGTAATCATAGTTCCCTTTCTGCCCCCACTGTATAAGTGGGGGCGTAACATTTAAATGGACGGCGCAATATCGGTTACCCGCAGATATAATCCGTTCTTTCCGGATGATACATCAGCGGTAATCTCATAGTCACAATTCGCTTCGATGGTGTCCCAGTGCTCTTTTGATACTCGCAGACGATCAATAATCCTTCCATTATCCTGTGCAACATTTACAGAATAAGAGGTGCGGGTATTTCCATTGTTATCTGTCCATGGCGTTGATAACTTCGCTAATACTAAAAAATTGCCTTTTAAAATCATGTGATTTCTCCTTTAATTTTTTTATCAGAGAATGTCGCGCGCTTATCTATCTGACACAGTAAGGATAACAAATTATGCCCAAAAGCACAGCCGCATTTATGAACAATTTTGATACAAAACTGTTCATAAATGCGGCAATAGATTAGTTTATGAAATTAAATTTCATGATGATAACGATTCAGTCTTGCGATAAATTCTTCAACATCGATTAAAAGCTGGTGAAGTTTACACAAGATGTTTTCTAAATCTTCAAACAGATCATCTTCAATACATTTTCCTGTGTAGATATAATCATATGATACTGGAAAAATCTCAGGCAAGACTAAAAAAATATCCTCGTGAAACATAATTTGAGCAGTTTCCATTTTCACATAGTTTGAGCGAGAAATGGAAATGCCCCTAAGTTGCAGTTGCGAAACGACATAATTAACTGATTTGTCCCCTCGCAGTTTAATTATACGTTCTGCAATTTCCTCCATTTGAAGTCGTTGGGGAGAATTTTCCATCATCTGGCTTCGTTTAATTTTCATTATATCCCTCCTTTTAAAAATATAAGTTATGAGGGGCTTTCCTCCTTTCTCCATTTTTGGCAAAAAAAATTGCCCCAGCCAAAACGCAGGGGCAAAAAACGGTATAAGAAATAAACGAAGGACCCACTTTGTGTTCCTCCTCGTGCCATTAAACCGAGTGCGAGCCCGCGAATATCTTCTCGCGTTTTCGTCCCTGCTTTCAGGCATTTCACGAAAAATAATCATACAAAAATTAGAAAGCGAAATTTGCTTTCCATCTTAATTATACCAGACTATTGAAAAATGTCAAAGTTTTTCACTCTGCATTGTTTCAATTAATTCTCGTAAAAGTTTGATTTGTCTGGTAGTCAGTCCGGCAACAGAAATATAGGCATCATCAGAATGATTATTGTTGCGACAAAGAAGATAATCTGTTGTTGTATGATATAGATCAGCCAATAAAGATAATTTTTGTGGACTGGGGGTTCTTTCATCACGTTCGTAAGAACTAATTAATGCTGGTGATACTTTTAAAATTTTTGCAACATCATTTTGTGATAAATGATATCGTTCACGTAAATCCTTTAAGCGTGTAGCAGTATTCATTATATGTTTATACCTCCATACACTAAAAGTGTATGGACAAAACGAACACTATAGGTGTATAATTTAGTAAACTAAAAGTTTATATCAGGAGGTAATCATATTATGAGTATGGTGGGGCTAATCAATACGACAATAAATGATAAAAAGGAGTGAGTATGATGTTAGAACGAGTAAAAGCCGGAATTAACAGGGGGATTCTATCAGCTAGTGTAAATTCTGGTACGTATTTAGAAATTGAAAAAATAAAAGGTAAGATTAGCAATGAAGAAAAGAGCATAGAAACTTCTATTGTTGAATTAGGCCAGTTGGTTTATGAAAAATGGACAATAGAACAATTGGATATATCGGAATTGGAAGAACGTTGTCGTTCGATTGCTGAAAAACAAAAGAATATCTTGGCATTTCAAGAAGAAATCCAGCGCTTAGAAGTGGAAAAAAATAGAATATTAGGAAAAGAAAACTCAACAAATAGTGCGGTCAGTACAATTCCATGTGCAAAGTGCGGTACACAAAATCCAGCAAGTGGAAAGTTTTGTCTGCAATGCGGTGCAGAATTGAAGGCAGAAGCAATTGCAGATGAAAATACGGTTCTTTGCAGTTGCGGAAATAAATGTAAAGTAACCGATAAATTCTGTATGAAATGTGGTAAAGTGCTACAGAAGGAGGAAGAATAGGTGTTTTGTCCTAAATGCGGAACCAAGCTAGAAAAAGATGCTTCATTTTGTCCAGAATGTGGTGAGAAAATTGAACGAAGACCCACCGAACTTTTTCCTAAGAAACAAGTTCATAAGAGCAGGTTTAAACGTATAACTTTCTCCTGCAATAATAAATGGGATTACATATGGATTGCTGTATTTGTTGTGCTTGTCGTTGCGGCAGGAAGCAAAATGGTAAGTAGTTTAGTAAAAGCCAGTTATAATATAACTTATGCTGACAACAGCAGCTCATCATATACGAGAAATGAAATATCTTCAAAAAGAAAAAATAATACGGGCAGTAGCTCTATTAAAGAATGGGGAAGCAATGTTGTCAAAGATGTAGAAAAGTCGATTTCCAGTATTGGTGGATGCAAGGCTAAAGGGTGCAGTGATCCAGTATATAAAAACGGATATTGTTCGTATCATTATGCCTATAAAACAGGTAGAGATGCCCTTGATCACGCATCCGAAAATATAAAAAGTGGAATTGACAGTATAAAGGAAAATGTTGATTCTGATACATTAAACGAGATAGGGAAAGGGATTTCAGAGTTATTTCAATAATTAATTTTAGGAGGACATATATTATGAAAAAGTTACGAATTATGGTAGGGGTATTAATGGTTGTATCAATGATAACAGCCTGTACGAAAACCTGTAAAATTGAAGGTTGCAAAAATGAGGTTTATAAAGAGGGATTATGTCAAAAACACTATTATGTTAATCAGGGGGCTGATGCGATTGGAAATGCAGTTAATGGCGTTCTAAACGTATTAAAATAATATAATCAAGGCCGGATTAGATAACTACGCATCTAATCTGGCCTTTTTCCATGTTGATTGTCTGTTTTCGGCTGGTTAAAAGCTGTAAAGGGGCGAGATATATCTGCTTCGCAGACCCCTTGACAGCTTTTTTCTCAATCCCATGAAACAGGAAATATAGGGGTGATTACACTTTTGATTACACTTTGAATGGATGATGTACAAAGCGCCTTTCTACCTAACTTTTTTGTTAAGTGCGCACGTTCGATTCCCATCACCCGCTTATTTTTGTGTCTAAATTTCGGTTGAGAGGGTGATGTGAATCGAACCTGCGGTTCGGTCTCCGCTCCGCTCCGGTCGGTGCCAAACAGGCGCCACTGGCGCCTGGCACCCCATCACCCGCTTTTTTTTTGCTCAGAAATTCTTTGTAAAATCAAAGGATTTCCGGGCTTTTTTTATTGTTATATCGGAAGCAGGCAGTTTGCCGTGTTTTTGATTGAGATTTCAAAAAAGCAACGCTATAATAGAATTACGAATGCGGTCTGTTGGAAAACAGGAGTGTGGCTGGCCGCATGGAGTTGAATATTTACGGTCAGAATGGAGGAATATCACATGAATGAGAATCTTGTAAAAAGAAACGAATGCCTGGCGCAGACAGTGATCAAAGGGTTACAGTCCCGCAACATGTCCGGTTATTATGCGGCAAACAAAGAGGAGGCGCTGAAGCAGGCGTTAGAGCTGATACCGGAGGGCAGCAGCATTGCCATGGGAGGCTGCATGAGCGCCCATGAGATCGGACTGATCAAAGCGCTGGAAGAGGGAAATTACAATTATATAAATCGTGCGAAAATGGAGCCAAGAGCCGGGCTGATGGCAGCTTACGATGCAGATGTATTTTTGAGCAGCGCCAATGCCATTACGGATGATGGAATCATGGTGAACATTGATGGAAATTCCAACCGGGTATCCTGCATTGCCCAGGGACCGAAAAAGGTTATTATTATTGCAGGAATGAATAAGGTGTGTAGTGATCTGGATGCAGCCATGAAGCGGGCCAGAAATGTGGCAGCGCCGGCCAATGCCCAGCGATTTGACATAAAAACTCCGTGCAAAGAGAAGGGAAAATGCTTCGACTGCAAGTCTCCGGATACCATTTGCTGTCAGTTTCTGATCACCAGATATTCCAGACATACAGGAAGAATCCATGTGATTCTGGTGAACGAGAATCTGGGATTCTAGATTTGGAACTGAAAAAACGGAATGTTGACAGGAGCATATATGATTCAGGAACGATTATTTGCGCTGCAGGATGAGAAGTACAGGGAGTTTCAACGCAGTCTGATTCCGGGACTTTCAAAAGAGAAGATCATAGGAATCCGTATGCCAGCTATGAGAAAGCTGGCAAAGGAATTTTCAAAGGAAGAGGAAGCGGCAGCGTTTTTAAAGCAGCTTCCCCACATTTATTACGATGAAAATATCCTTCATGCGATTCTCATTGCCGGAATGAAGGATTACGATGCCTGCATGGAAGCGCTGGAGGCATTTCTGCCCTATATCGATAACTGGGCGGTGTGCGATAGCCTTTCTCCGAAGGTATTTGGAAAACACAAAACGGAGCTTCTGCAAAAGATCAGACTCTGGATTCTGTCTGGGCATACATACACCTGCCGGTTTGGTATGGGCATGCTGATGCGCTGGTTTCTGGATGATGATTTTTGCCCAGAGTATCTGGAATTACCGGCGGCTGTCCGTTCGGAGGAATACTATGTGAACATGATGCGGGCCTGGTATTTTGCCACGGCTCTGGCGAAGCAGTATGAAGCGATTTTTCCTTTTCTGGAGGAGAAGAGGCTGGATGCCTGGACGCATAACAAAACGATCCAGAAGGCCATTGAGAGCTACCGGATCACTCAGGAGCAGAAAGCATATTTAAGGACACTGAGAATAAAGTAAAACTTACCTTATAAACGAAAGAGAGGTAAAATGATGCAAAATTATTCAGGAGAAAAGGATCTTCAGTATCATCTCCAGATCCGACCGGGAGATGTGGGCCGCTATGTGATTTTACCTGGAGACCCGAAGCGCTGCGCGAAGATCGCAAAGCATTTTGACGATGCGAAACTCATTGCGGACAGCAGAGAATTTGTTACCTACACGGGCTATCTGGACGGAGAAAAGGTCAGCGTGACTTCAACGGGCATTGGCGGTCCTTCCGCCTCAATTGCGATGGAAGAGCTGGTGCTCTGTGGAGCGGATACCTTTATTCGTGTGGGCACCTGCGGCGGCATCGAGCTGGATGTAAAGGGCGGCGACATCGTGGTAGCCACCGGCGCTGTCCGGATGGAGGGCACCAGCCGGGAATATGCCCCCATCGAATATCCGGCTGTCGCAGATTTTGATGTGGCAAACGCCCTGGTAGCTGCCTGTGAGGAGCTGGGACATGCCTACCACACTGGTGTGGTTCAGTGCAAGGATGCTTTTTATGGCCAGCATGAGCCTCAGAGAATGCCGGTGAGCTATGAGTTGTTGAATAAATGGGAAGCCTGGAAACGGATGGGCTGTAAGGCTTCCGAGATGGAATCCGCGGCGCTGTTTATTGTGGCCCAGCATTTAAGAGTCCGCTGTGGTTCCACCTTCCTGGTTATGGGAAATCAGGAACGGAACGCCCTCGGTATGGATAATCCTATTGTCCACGACACGGAAGCGGCCATCACCGTGGGCGTGGAGGCCATCCGGAAACTTATTAAGGAAGACCGCGAAAGGAAGGCAAAATGAAAAAATATCAGCGTATTTTTACAATCGTTCTGGATTCTCTTGGCGTGGGTGCCATGCCGGATGCCGCAGAGTACGGAGACGCAGGCTGTGACACCTTAGGGCATATCGCAGCGCGGACAGAGAATTTCAAGATTCCGAACCTTCAGAAGCTGGGTATGGCAAATCTTCATCAGCTTCAGGGTGTAGCGCCAGTGGAAGCGCCCCTGGCCCGCTAT
>ERZ773162.2846-NODE-2846-length-10195-cov-3.109862_pt1 | contig 10195 bp, 7 predicted proteins | sample MGYA00511113_ERZ773162 | MGnify/ENA primary metagenome ERZ773162 (study PRJEB29015, sample SAMEA2737807) | human gut metagenome | biome: human gut; feature: human-associated habitat; material: faeces | place: China | collected 2012 ... | reverse complement strand
GCGCTGGAAGCACTGGTTCGTACAGCCGGAACTGCGCTACTGGATGTGCCAGCCCTACGGAGGACATTTCTTCGGGGCAAACCTGATGTACGGCGTGTACAACGTAGCCAAGGCAAGGCTGCCTTTCGGGCTTTTCAAAGGGATACGTTCCGAAAGATACGAGGGAGACTTTACGGGAGTGGGAATATCATACGGCTATCACTTCATCCTCTCCCCCCGCTGGGGACTGGAAACAAGCATCGGCGTAGGATTCCTGCACACCCGATACGAACGCTACCGCTGCGCGCACTGCGGAGAAAAGACAGGAAGCGGAAACAGGAATTTCATCGCTCCCACCAAAGCCTCCATATCCTTAGTGTATATGATGCAATAATAACAAGATAAATTACAACAGCAAATTGAAAGTATGAAAAACTTAATCCGTATTCCTTTGACATTGACACTCCTGTTCGCTACGTGCTGTCTCTGTCTTGGGCAGGAGTTTTACCGGGGAGAACTATTTGTTACCGGACAACATTTTTCGCTGACGAATGGGCACCTGAATGTGGAATTGTCTGTTGACTTCGAAGGACTGAAAATGCCTTCGGATGAGTCGCTGACCGTGACCCCCGTACTTAAAAACGGTGAATACGAGCAGGAGCTTCCTGCCGTACTCATCAACGGGACGGAGAAACAAAAAGTATATCAGCGGACACAGGCTTTGGCGGCTGGTAAACGCAATGATGCTAAGGTACGCATTTCGCCAATTCCGGCAGTGGTGATACGCAACGATCATGCGGCCTCCCGCGCGTTTACCTATAAAGTGTCGGTGCCCTATGAGCAGTGGATGGAGAGGGCTATACTCTTGTTGCGTTCACAGGAATGTGCCTGTCATGGTAAGAAAGGGGATGTTTATGAAGATAAGATAGCGGATGGAATCCGCCTGCCGAAGATGCAGGTATCCCGGTTGGATGCGGATATCGATGCCGATTTTCTTTCATTGGTGAACTTTATTCAGCCTGCACCGGACAAGGACACGTTGCATTGCATAACGGGATCTATCCCATACTTCAAACGGAAGGAAGGACAGAAAGACGGGAAGCAGCTTGGCGAACTCTCCGAGGAAAAGCAGAACTTCGAGATTTACTGCCGTCTTCGCAACGCACTGCATGATGTACGTCAGGAGATGGGTACAGAATTGGCGAAAATCAGTGTAACCGGTTACGGTGTCCCTGTGGGAAACCTGAAGAAAAACGAGACAAATGCCCTGATACGTGCTCTTAAGTTAAAGGAGTATTTACGTGAAAACCGCCTGGCGGGAAGAGCCTTGCTGGATGTGAGTTGGATTTCTGAAGATTGGGACTCCATCACTAGCCTGGTGAGAAAAAGTGATATGCTACTGAAAGAGGCTACCCTCGACCTTATTAATAATATAGAGATTGTTAAAGGTCGCGAACGTATGTTGATGTCGTTTGCAGACGGCAAGCCTTACAAGTATCTTATGGAGAAGATATTTCCTGAAGTAATGCGTGTGGACTATCGGATAGAATACACCCGCAAGCCTCTGGGCGCTGCTGAAAGTCTTCAGTTGCTACGCAGTGGAAAACAGCGCGCTCTTCATCTGAATGAATTCTTTGCTGTGGCAGGTAGCTATCCGGTGGGTTCTACTGAATATAATGATATACTGGACCTTGCTGCAAGGCTTTTCCCGGAGAGTCCGGAAACCAACATCAATGCGGCGGCGGTAGCTTTGAGCAAAAAGGAACTGTCTAAGGCACGTGGGTATCTGGAACCTTTTGCCACCCTTCCGATAGCCTATAATAACATGGGGATTCTCTGTCTGCTTGAAGGTAACCGGGATAAGGCGGAGGTGTACCTCACGATGGCGGCCGCCGCCGGAGTGGAACAGGCGATTAAGGCGTTAGAAAAATTGAAAATTAAAGATTAAGCAGTGAATAATAACCATAAACGGTATAATATATGAAAACGAGTAATTATTTGTGGGCTGCGCTGGCAACAGCAACCCTTTCGCTGTCTGCATGCAGCAGTGATGAAAACGAGAATGGAATGCAGCCGAAAGAAAAGACTGCAAAACTTGAACTTACATTAGTGGGAGCACCAGCGGACAGCCGTGCTACGGGGACTCTACCCACCACCGATGAATCCCAGATCAATCGCCTGACAGTAGCTGTATTCACCGGAGCGACGGGTAACCCTGTCAATGCCTTGCGGGAATTCACAGGCAAGGATATCAAAGATGCAGAGACTGGTAGTGGAAAGACGATTTCGATACTTTGTGAACCAGGCGACGAGCAAACAATCTATGTGGTAGCCAATGCTTCCCCGGCGCTTTTTGCGGGAGTAACCAACCTTGCTGGGTTCAAAGCCAAGTTGATGCTTCTTTCGGAAACGACCAAGGCTGCGGGAGCAGGTGAGGTAACGGATGCACAAAAGGCCAATAACCTTCCGATGTTGGGAATAGTAAACAAACAGAATCTCACGGCGGGCGTAGAAGCCACGGCTACCGCGGAGCTAACCCGTCTTGTTGCGAGGGTATCCATAAGCAGTATCAAGACCGCTTTCGACAAAGCGGGGCAATTTAAAGATGCCACATTCAACGTGACCGGTATCTATCTGAAGAATGCGAATAGTTCCGTCAATGCTGAAAAGACTGGCAGTGTTCCTATCAGTGGGAGTGACAAGGCCAATAAATACCTGTATGAAGCGGTGGCTTCCCATACAGCTAATACGGAACTCACTACTCCGTACTACTTCTATACATTTCCGAATGTTTCGACTACGCCGACCAAACTCATAATTAAAGGAACGTTTGATGCGGATGGAACCGGTTCAACCAGCGCTCCCGTGACCCGGTATTATCCCATCACTATTAATAAGAAACAGGCGAACACCACTATTACAGGAGGAGAGGGCACAGACAAAGGCAGCATAGTGGCTAACACCCGATACGTACTTACCGCCGTTATCAAGGGAGAGGGGGTGGATGATGATAGTAAGGAAATAGACCCTGCTACTTTGAAACTGACGGTTACTGTTGCTGATTGGGCGCTTACCATCAATCAGAATGTGACTTTTGAGTGATATTTTCTATGAGACAGATATGACATTATAAACCAATCCGTACCAGCCTATGCGAGTTCTCGGAATATTTCCCATCTTTCCGCTTCTTTTTATTCTTCTCTGTTGCGTTTCGTGCGTGCGTGAGGATATGGAAGGTTGTGTCCGGTATGAACTGCATGTCCGTGCGGTGGATGCGGATGGGAACGACCTTACCGGAAATGGAGTTTTGCAGAAATCGGATATCTACCTTTTTAATGAACAAGGTTTCGTCAGAATGATTCCCTCTGAGGGATTCTCGGACTTTTTCTTTGGAGAGGATAGGGACGAACGGCTCACGCTCGTAGCTTGGGGTAATCTGAAAGAAGATACTCTGATTACTACGGAGATAGCACCGGGAACATCCCTGAAAGATGCGAAACTCCAGCTTCGGCAATATACCCACGGTACGCACATTCCGCTAACAGACCTGTTCTATTGTCGCAGAGAAATAGGGGAGATAAGCACGCGGGGTGTGGAAGGAGCGGATATTACGCTCGTAATGGAACGTATGGTGGCGGGCCTCAGTATACGCACGCGTTATCTTGCCGAACGTTATCCTTATAACGGTGAAGCATATCGTTTCGTCGTACACTGCATCGGTACGGAAATGGATTTTATGGGTGAGGCTTCGGGGGACGGAGCCGGATACGAACCGGCTTCCGTTACTGACGCCAAGGGGGATGTCTATGCACCGCTTTTCCATATATTCCCTACCGGGGAGGGACAACCGTTGGAAATAGACGTCTACCGGAAAGATGAGAAATTATTTACTATCACTAAAGATAATGAACTTCGTCCTTTGTATGCCCCTGTGGGGCAACAGACCAACATTGATATAGACTTTCGTTATGCGGAGGTTAAGGTTTTTGTGAGTGTGGTTCCCTGGGGAACGGTCGGTCAGGATGTAGAAATGTAAGTAAAAAGTGTATGATTAGGTTATTTGAATACAGGGTATACCCGAAAACGGAAGAACCCATACCGTTTTGCTGGAAGGTACTTTTTGTGCTGTTCATGCTGGGCACACTGTTAGCAATGGCGGCTGTGTGCAGTTCTTGCCAACCGGAAGAAGGGGGCATGGAGGATATGGATATGGAGGGTTTACCCGCTACCATTCGGGTGGAAGTGCAGGGAGAAGAACAAGCGAATTTTGTTACTCGGACAGTCAATGAGAGTGTGATCAGTGATCTGCACATTTTGGTCTATAACAGTGCGGGTGAGCTGATCGGACAGAAATACCAGACGGGTAGTTCTACGGTTACCATTAATACGCGCAGTGCTACCGGATGTACCATATATGCCGTTGCCAATACGGGTAAAGCTGACTTGTTTAAGGGATATACCATGCATAAGGAGTCTTATCTGAAAAGTATGGTATACAGCCTGACCAATTGGGATGACTTGAATAAAGGCACCAATCTGCCAATGACGGGAAGCATGAAAAGTGTGAATATCAAGGTGGGGGCAAACACATTGTCGGGAACACTGGTATTAACTCGTATGGTCGCAAAAGTTGAGTTAAAGATTAAAGTGAAAGAAAATAGTGGGATTAACATTACTAATTTGAAAATTTATAATCTTCCTAAAAGCTCTTACTATGTATCCGGTACAGCAGATGCGACAAATACCACTTGGTTGAACTGTGGCGGTATAGGTCCAAGTAGTACAACCACTGCCGGTACAATATTCTATATGTTTGAAAACCGTAGAGGAACCAAAACGATTTCCGCCCAAAAGGATAAAACGACTGCAAATGCGCCTGCACATGCTACGTATGTAGAAATTAACGGCACAATAGGCACTGTTACAGCAAAGTGGACAGTGTATCTTGGAGAAAATAATACGAGTGATTTCAATATCAAGCGGAATGGCAATTATACGTATAACATTACTCTGAATGACGTTGCGGTAACAGATACGAGGGTTGTTGTAGATTTTACGGGAACAGAAGATTTGAGTAGTGCAGGTACGGCAAATTGTTATCTTGCCAAGAAGGTAAATACGTGGTATAAGTTTAAAGCTACAGTGAGAGGAAATGGGGCTGCCACTGCTGCATTGATTTCTCCGACCGGAAGTGCTTTGGCTGCTAATGCTGCTATCAGTCCTACAAGTGCAGAACTCGTTTGGGAAACCAATGGTCATGGGCAAATAATACAAGGTGTGATTCTGAAAGATGGATATGTTTATTTCAAAACTGGCCCGAAAGCTGAAGGGAATGCAGTGATTGCGGTAAAAGACAGAAGTGGTAATGTGTTGTGGAGCTGGCATATTTGGAAAACATCCTTTGATTTAGCAGAGTTTAATTCTAATCATACACAAACGTATAAAACTAATCCGAGAAAAATGAGCACAACTATTTATGCAAACACTCTTTCTTCTCGTGATTTAATAATGATGGACCGTAATTTGGGGGCGGCCGATAATACACCTTCCAATACAGATAACGTAGCTAAGACTTTTGGTTTATATTATCAATTCGGGCGTAAAGATCCATTTCCCAACGCTAAAAAAAGAGAAAGGCGTACTACTGCGGTTGCAGAAGTAATAGATATTGTTGATAAGGATAATAATCCGCTAACCATTAATGAGTTAATGAAATATCCTTATCAAACTCTTAATTCTGATATATCTAAAGATGTGAAGGATCTTATTCTTTATTCTATAAAAAATCCTTTAACCTTTATTCTTCGAGATGATAAAGATGGCCTTACAGATGATACATTTTCGGGAAATTGGATTTATGGAGCATATAAAGGAACATCTGCTTTAGATGCTTCCAATAAATTATGGGGTAGTGATTTTGTGGATAAATCAGGCAATTTAGCTCTTAATGCAACATTTAGTGGAAAAACGATTTATGATCCCTGCCCAGTTGGGTGGTGCATACCTCCTCAGGATACTTGGACTAACTTCACTAAAAATACCCCCGAACAATGGAATAATTATAATATAGCAGGAACTACTGGAAGCGGTACATTTATCAAATATTACAATTGTCCGGTTGAAGACCAAAAGAATTGGACTGACGGGGATGGAATGGGCTTTATGAAAGCTCCTGTTTTTGGACGTCGTTTTTACATCAGAGGAGAGGGAGGTGATGTTGCTTTTTACCCGGCAGAAGGTTGTCGTTTTGGGAAAGATGGAACTACAAGCGCTGTTGGAAGTGGTTGTTACTCTTGGTCATCGGCACCTACTTATGCAACGTCACCGGATGGTGGATATTTTATTACAAATCTTTCTTGGGTGTATCCGGTGGGATATACAACCCGATCATACGCAATACCTGTCCGTTGTGTTAAAGAAACATCTCTGTAAATAAATATCTAGTTCAAGCAGATGATGATAAGGATATGAATGGAAGGATGGTTTCTGCTCCAATGAAGAAAGTATTCACTGACACTCAATGAAATTAGCAAACAGTGCGGTTTCAAGGAGCTACTCACTTATCATGTAACCCAATATATGAATGTCGCCACTATTACTAAGTAATAATAGGACATTTTCTCCTCTATTAAAAAGTACATAATGCGATTTGAGCAGGTTAAGTCCAAAGGAAAAATCGCGTAATAAAGTACTATAGTCCTTTTTCTTTCATACTAAAATAAACTAACTGATTAGCCAATTATTCAATGGTTTCTGTTTATTCATACACAGAAGCTTCATACTACGGGTATTTTAAGAATAGACGGAAAAATCTTTATTTGAATGAATTGTTCATAAGTATAAGATGCTAAAAAAGAATATGATAACGTTTTGGTGTACTTCCTATGTAGAAAATAGAAAGTATAGTTAAATGATATTGTATAATGTGGCAAAATATCAGCGAATAGATAAAAAAATATGTTTTGTATATACTTTTTTGTTTTAAATCGTCTATGAAAAAATGTCTTTTTAAGTCTATCTATGGAACTCTCGGTTTTCAATATAGATAGAAGACATAAAAATAGTCTTTGAATTCTCCGGATATACTACCGCGTTTTCTTCCTTTTTTGGTGAGTAAGTATGTGATATGTATATGGGAGTAAATAATGATTCATTTCTACAAGGCGTGTAGGCTTCTATGTGGGATAGATTTATGGATTGGAAATACCATAGTAAGTGTTCATTTGAGCTTTATAGAAGTTACCGCATCTTTGCAACGTTAACGTTAGCGAAGAGATTTTGAACATGATTTATTTAATTTAAAAAGAAAAAGAACTATGAGTATTTTGTATAAGAAGGTTTGGAGATTACTAAATCCCCTCGATAAGAAATCAGCAAAGAAGGTATATCCGGTAATCACCTATAAGTATGGTGTGGCGATGGATCTGAAGCAGATTGCGAAAAAGATCAGCCGACTTTCCGGTGTAAGTGAAGGTGTGGTGAACTCTGTGCTGAAAGATTTTCGCACGGAGTTGAAAGAAGAGTTGCTTTTGGGGCGGTCGGTAAATATTGACGGACTGGGATTTTTTTATCTTGCCGCCCGTAGCAAGGGGGCGGATACAGCAGAGGCGTTTACAGCGAATGACATCACTGGCTTGCGCGTTTGTTTCCGTGCCAACAAGGAAATTCGTATTACGGCTAACGGAAGCACCCGCTCCGAAGGACTTAGCCTCAAAGATGTGGATCGCATCAATGACGAACTTCCTACAGAAGGTGGTGGCCCGTCGTCACCTGATGGAGGAATAGTGGAAAACCCGCTTGGATAAAGTCTAAAGCTGAGGAGCTTAGAAATTAAAAAATGAAGAATTAAAAATTAAACGATTGTATTTATGAAGAAGTCTGTTTTGAAAAAAATACTGAAAGTAGTGATGGCTATTGTTTCGGCTGCGCTGGGAGCACTGGGGAACAATGCAATGAAGTGATGACGAGGAGATATAAGATCTGAGTTAAATAATAGATAGGGGAGTGTCGGAATTCAGGCACTTCCCTATATTTTTAATGAACCATTCCGTAAAGTAAAGATCGTAAAAAAGCTATTCTGTGGAGTCAGTACTGTGCTTGTTGTATTGATGAGCAAAAGAACTATGTGTAAATAACGAATGAAAATGCGTAAGAAAAAACTCGTTACTTAATTGTGTTTTCGCCTGAATAACTTTACCTTTGTTTTCATAAACCTAAAAACCCGGTAAGTCATGAAATACAAACTATTAGTTCTTGATGTAGACGGAACTCTGCTTGATAGTGAGAAGAAAATCAGCAAGCGCACGCTGGCCGCCTTGTTGAAAGTGCAACAGATGGGCGTACGCATCGTATTAGCTTCCGGCAGGCCCACCTATGGCCTTATGCCCATTGCCAAGGCTCTGGAACTGGGCAATTACGGAGGCTTCATTCTCTCCTACAATGGCGGGCAAATTATCAATGCTCAAAGTGGCGAACTACTCTTTGAGCGTAGGATAAACCCCGAAATGCTGCCCTATCTTGAAAAGAAATCCCGTAAGAACGGGTTCGCCATTTTTACGTATCACGAAGATACCATCATCACCGACTCGCCCGAAAACGAGCACATACGCCGCGAAGCCGAGCTGAATGGCCTGAAGATAATTGCCGAAACCGAATTCTCGATAGCGGTGGACTTTGCCCCTTGCAAGTGTATGCTGGTAAGCGATGACGAAGAAGCCCTCGTGGGACTGGAAGACCACTGGCGCCGGAGGTTGAACGGAGCGCTGGATGTATTTCGTTCGGAACCCTATTTTCTGGAAGTGGTGCCCTGCTCCATTGATAAATCCAATACGCTGGGCGCCTTGCTTGAGAAGTTGGGCATCAATTCCGAAGAAGTCATCGCCATCGGCGACGGAGTTTGCGATGTCTCCATGATACAATCCGCCGGACTGGGCATCGCCATGGGAAACGCCCAAGACTCGGTGAAGGTCTGTGCCGACCGCATCACCGCCTCCAACGATGAAGACGGCGTGGCCGAAGCCGTGGAGAAGGCGATACTTGCCGAAATCCGCCCCGCCGACGTGCCCCTGGAGCAGCTCAACCAGCGTGCCCGCCATGCATTGATGGGAAATCTGGGTATCCAATATACGTATGCGTCTGAGGACAGAGTAGAGGCGACAATGCCTGTCGATCACCGTACTCGCCAGCCTTTCGGCATTCTACATGGCGGTGCTACGCTTGCATTGGCTGAAACGGTTGCAGGACTGGGTTCTATGATTCTTTGCCAGCCTGATGAAATAGTAGTGGGAATGCAGGTCAGCGGAAATCATATATCTTCCGCTCACGAAGGAGATACCGTGCGGGCAGTGGGAACCATTGTACACAAAGGACGCTCATCTCATGTATGGAATGTGGATGTCTTTACTTCAACAAACAAACTGGTGTCTTCCGTACGGGTAGTCAACAGTGTTATGAAAAAAAGATGATTGACGAAGAAATAAGTAATCTGACAGTTATTGATGCGCTTATCCGGCAAAAGCGACCTTTTGCGGTATACCGTATTCCCGGAGAGAAAGTTCCCCGTCTGTTGACGCAGGCGGAAGGAGCGGTCCGTTTGATATACGATTTGAAAGAACTGAATGGACAGAGAGGATTTGTAATTGCTCCGTTTCAGGTGAGTGAGTCATGTCCGGTTGTGTTGATTCAACCCGATCAGTGGGGGCAGCCTTTACCCGTGGATGATGATACGGAAGAAGATCGGGAGATAGCCTTGCGCCTGCAAGGACAAGAATCATTTCTGACTTCTTCTACGGAAGAATATGCGGCATGCTTTCATACCTTTATAAATGCGTTACGTGACAGGACGTTTGATAAACTAGTGCTTTCCCGTCATCTTACAGTTGATAAAGTTGCGGATTTTTCTCCTTTGTCCATCTTTCGGGCGGCTTGTAAACGTTATATTCATTCGTATATTTACTTATGTTATACTCCGCAGACGGGCATCTGGCTGGGAAGTACTCCCGAAATCATTTTATCAGGTGAGAAAGACGAATGGCATACGGTTGCACTAGCCGGAACACAGCCTTTGCAAGATGGCAGATTGCCGCAAGTATGGGATGAAAAGAACCGGAAAGAACAAGATTATGTTGCTTCTTATATCCGTCGGCAGCTTCTTTCACTGGATATTCATTCTACGGAAAACGGGCCATATCCTGCTTATGCCGGTGCTTTGTCACAT
>ERZ773162.2842-NODE-2842-length-10212-cov-5.879098_pt1 | contig 10212 bp, 7 predicted proteins | sample MGYA00511113_ERZ773162 | MGnify/ENA primary metagenome ERZ773162 (study PRJEB29015, sample SAMEA2737807) | human gut metagenome | biome: human gut; feature: human-associated habitat; material: faeces | place: China | collected 2012 ... | reverse complement strand
TCCTCAACGCTTATATTTCTTGCTGCTTTCAATCTCCAAGATGCTTCGGTTTTTAACCCGGACAGACTTGTGGCTACTGCTAAAACCAGCCCCACTGCAATCATTAGAGTCACAGCGATTTTGCCTTTTCTTTTCATTGCTGTTTTATCTCTCCTTTCTCTTTTATCTCTCTATTCCGCCCGAATTTCTTCATTGGGGCTGATCCGCATAGCATTCAGTGCCGGTGCCAGCGCGGAGAGCAATGCCACCACGCCTGCGAACAGGACGCCGCCTGCCGCCAGCCACAGCGGGATGATACTCTTTACCTGCATGGTCTGGAAGAGTACCGGGATCAGTCTCGCCATTACGAAACTCAAGAGCAGTCCACCGATACCGCCCAGGATACCCACCAGCAGTGCTTCTGTCAGGAACATCATGGCGATGTCCTTTAAGTCCGTTCCAAGGACTTTCAGTACACCCACCTCTCTGGTCCGTTCATTGATGGACATCATCATGGTGTTGGCGATGCCGATGCCGGATACGATCATGGCGATGAGGCCGATAGCTCCCAGCATGCCCTGTATCTGGCGGGACTGGGTACGTACCGTCTCCAGCATGTCATTTAAGGAATAGGTGGAAAATCCTGCATCCCGGATAGTCTGGGCGATCTCCTGCACCTTTCCTACGTCCTGTACTTTGACCCACACCGTATCGTAGGTCTTTCCTTTGGCTTTCTCTGCCGCCTTCTCCCGGTCACTTTCCGCACTGGAACCGGAGTTTCCGCTGCTGTTACTATCCGAAGAGGAAGCGGATCTCTGCTGCTGTGCCGCTGCAGAGGGATTTGCCTCGATCCACTCTTCCAGACGTTCCCGGTCAAGGAATCCGGAGGTGGAGAAGGTGTAATTCAGCGTGGAGCATAAGCCTGTCACGTTCAGCCGATAGAGGCTGCCGCTCTGGACTGCCCTGCCGTCGTCCCCCGCTTCCTGCTCATTGGAGAGGGCAGAGTAATCGAAGGTCAGGCGGATATTTCCCCCCATGGGGTCCACATAGGGATTACCATCTTCATCCACGGCGTCTGCCCAGTCCTGATTGGGATCTGCGAAAGATGCTGCCACGTCATCGGTAAGCATGACTTCCGGCTTAAACCTAAGTCCTTCCCCCGGCATGGTTCCTTCCTCAGGAGTGAGAAGGAACTGGTCTGCCGTGGTAAGATCCAGACCATAGAGCTTCACCATGGAGATGTATTTTCCACTTTTCAAATAGGCGGTCGCCTGTACCACAGGAGTCACGGCATCCACGCCATCCAGCTTCTTCATGGCATCCACGGCTTTGTCATTTAGCAGTGCCTGAGCCCCCCGCTCGTCAGTGGAGGGGGTCACGTCGATCTTCGTCAGGCTTCCCATGGACTGGATAGTCTCTTCATAGGATTTCTCATATCCGATACCCACCGAGATCAGGACGATGATGCACATGACGCCGATGGCCATGGACAGTGCGGTCAGCACCGTCCTGGCTTTTCTCCGGGACAGGTTAATGACCCCGAACCGGAAGAAGTCCTGAAACCTCATAGTCACTCGTCTCCTTCGCTGCTGTCAGTGTCCGCTTCGTCTTCCTCGTCCCAGTCAGCATCTTCCCCGTCTGCATTTTCCGGAGTCTCTTCTCCGTTTTCTGCTTTCTTTTTCTTATACAGGAAGTAGCCTGCCACGCCTGCAGCGATGAGCAGGAGTAAAATGAGGATCAGAATCCAGAAGGGGAATCCGCTCTTCTTCTCGGTCTCCACTTCCTCGGACATGGTCTCTACGGCCTGTACGACGTTGACCGGAAGGTCTACGTACTGGGTATAGAGTTCTCCGTCGCTGTCCTCGTAGCTGATGAGCAGGGTGCCGTTGAAGCTTCCGCTCTTCGCTGTCTCCACTTCGATATCTGCGGACAGGCTGCCTGCCGGGAGGACGTCTCCGCCATAATAGGTCTCTGCCATACTGATGCCGTCCATGGCGGTGATGGACAGGTTATAGGCTTTGGTGCGGCCCTTATTGATGATATTCAGACTCACGGAGAAGGGTTCGTCCGTCTTCGGTGTGCCGTAGACCACCGGTGTATCCGCCATCACATTCATGGGCTGCTTGATGGGGATCATGATATTCTGACTCACGGCTCTGGTAGCCATGGAGGTATTTGCATAGTTATTGGTCACCGTAATGGTGGTGGAACCTACGGGAGCTGCCGCCGGTACGGTCACCCGGAAGGTAGCCTCTCCGCTCTGGCCCGGCTTCAGGACACCAAGGTATGCGGTATCACTGCTTCCGGTGGTCAGGTTCAGCGCCGTCGGATCTGCGATGGCGATGCTGGCTGCCGTATCCACGATGGTTCTCTCGTTGGAGTTATTGATGAAGGTCATGCGGATGACGCCCTCATCTCCTGCGGACAGGTAATCGGTCTTCTCCAGATGTTCCAGTTCTCCGGTGCCGGAGCTTACCAGATATTTGGATGAAATATAGTAAGGAGTCGTGTCTTCGTCACTTAACTGTACTTTACTCCAGGTCTGGTCTTCGTTCTGCTCCAGACGTACCATCTGGGTATTGGCAGGAACGGTCTTGTAGATCTCTGCCTTGGTGCTCATGCCTTTGCGGACATTGACCTTGGAAGTGGTGGTCACGATTTCCTGAGGATCTTTCTGCTCCTGCTCGTCTTCCTTCTTCACTTTCCAGAGGGTCCAGTTCTTCATGGTAGCGACCGGCGCCATCTGGCTTAAATCTTCATAGCCGTCCTTCACATAGATGTAGGCGGTGAAATTGCACTCTCCGGTGATGCCGTTCTCTTCGTAGCTTGCCCGGAAGGTGACCGGTTTGTTGCCGGTGGTGGCATAGGGAGAGGTCATGAAGGTATAGGTAAAGTTCTGGGTATCCCCGGTCTCCATGTCGTTCAGGCTGATGCCATAGGCCAGCTTGTCCACTACAAACGGAAATTCATCCAGGGATCCGGAGATGACCGGGGAGACCGTGATGTTGGACAGGTGGCCGCCTTTATTGACCAGCGGTACGGTCAGGGTAATGCTCTGTCCCGGGGAAGTGACCGGGGAGGAGTTGACGGCGCCGTCTGCAAAGCCGCCGATCTCCAGCACACCGATGTTGCTGACGACACCGGAGAGTTCGCCGTCACCAACGACTGTTACATACTCTGTCAGGGTGAAGGTCACGTCCTCGGTGATGTCGGTGCCGTTGGCTGCGTCTTTTCTCCATACGGTGGCATTGACCGTGAAGTTCATAGGGTAGACACCCTTCTTGGCAAATTCGGAAATGCGGAATTTGTACCATACTTCTGCGGTGCTGTTGTAGGACATGTCATCGAGGTGTCTGGTGTAGCTGGCATCAATGACGTCAAAAGGCCAGGAAGTGGTTGCCGTACTCTGGCTGGTGCCGCTTCCGGTGCCTGTTCCGGAGCTGGAACTGGAGGATCCGCCGCTGCCGGAAATATTTGGCTTAATCGTGATATTCCGGAGGGTATAATTTTCACTCGGTAAATATTCTCTGTTCACGGCAATGGGAAGAACGACTTCCACCACGTCTCCCGGAACACCTTTCGGGGACTGGGCTCCTACGTCCATCAGTACCAGTGCATTGGCATTGCTGGGGGTGATGGTCACGCTGGTGTTGGGCTTCTCATTGACGGTGTTGTTGCCGGTGGTGCTGCCGCTGTTGTCGTCACCGGACGTGTTCTTATCCGCACCGGTGCCTGCCTGGGCTGCTGCTTCTGCTGCCGGAGCCGCCTGTACCGTCTCCGGGGTGATGGTCTCTGTCTGTCCAGCTGCTTCCGTTGCCGGAGCGGCCTCCTCTACCTGAGCGGCAGGGGTGCTTTCCTCTGCCGGGGCATCCTCCCCTACCGGCTGTGTTTCCTGAGTCTCTGTCACCGGAGCTGCTGCAGCAGCGTCTGCCGGGAGAGAGACCGAAGTCGTCAGGACCATGGCTGCAAGTGCCAGCGTCAGTCCTTTTTTCCAGATGCTATTCTTCATATCACTTTTCCTCCTGATATTACCGATTCTTCGGTGCGGATGATGCCATCCTGTATGTGAATCTCCCTGCCGGCATAACGTCTCATGTCGGGGTCGTGAGATACTAAGATAAATGTGGTGTTCCGTTCTTTGAATATGTTCTTCAGAAGCTCCATGACTTCTTCCCCGGTCTTCGTATCCAGGTTGCCGGTGGGCTCGTCGGCAAAGACGATCTCCGGCGCGGTGATGATGGCTCTTGCGATGCCCACCCTCTGCTGCTGTCCGCCGGACAGCTCGGAAGGCTTATGTTCTGCATGCTCGGCAAGTCCTACCTGGGCAAGCATCTTCATGGCCTCCTCTTCCCGTTCCTTCTTCGGCATGCCCCTAAGGGCCAGCGGCATGGCCACATTTTCCAGTGCGGAATACTGGGGCAGAAGGTTATAGGACTGGAAGACGAATCCGATGTGTTCCCGCCGGAAGCGGATGCGCTGTCCTTCGCTCATCTTCTCGATATGTTTGCCTCGGATCATGATCTCGCCCTCTGTGGGAGGTTCGAGACCTGCCAGCAGGTTTAAGAGGGTGGATTTGCCGGAACCGCTCCGTCCGTAGATGAGCACCCAGTCGCCTTTGTTGACGGAGAAGCTGACCCCGTCCACCGCATGGACGGTATTGTCACCTACCTGATATTCTTTTTTTGCATTTCTGACTTTCATGATCACTGGCATTCCTGTGCTCTCCTGCTCTGTCTTCCGGGTGGCATGGTGTAGCGCTTGTCCTCCCCGGTAAGTCCGAATTTTATTTTTACCCTGTTTAATTTCCTCGTCCATGCTTCTCCCACGGCCCACAGCACCAGAAAGGTACAGACGCCATGGCTTAAGTCAAAGAAGAAACTTGACAGGTAGACGGCCCCGATGGTCTTCCAGTTGATGGGGCTGATGTAGCCGATCAGGTAGAAGAGGTTCATGAACCATCCGTACCCGAAGCCGGTCGCCAGTCCGAAGAGGCAGAGCCGTAAAGGCGCCCGTCCGGTAATGCTTCTGGCGTAGGCGAGAAGGTCGCCGCGCTTGGTATTTTCCGGAAAAAGCCGGTCCCACATGGGAGATTTGAAGACATTTTTCCGAACCGCGCCGGTCGCCTGTATTTTTCCAAATGCTCCCGCATTCTGCAGGAGTCCTGCGATAAATCCAATCATGCCCCAGGAGAACATCTGCCATGGGGTCCAGGGGCCCTGTCCGAAGATGAAGTTGCTGACAAATCCTGTCAGCGCTCCGGTTAAGAATCCGCTCTCCGGTCCGAAGACCACGCCTGTCATAATGACGATGGCACTGACCGGTTTGAAATTCGGGAGCGGCACGATGGCAAATACCGTCCTGCCGACCACACCGAGGGCTGCCATCACTGCGATGGGTACCATGTCCCTTGCCTGGGGCTTTCTTCCGAAGATCAGGAAGAAGGGGACGAAGGACACGATGAGGAAAAACAATGCCAGCGCCACATCGGAGTTCATGATCACGATGTCCACCCAGGTCCGCTCATCGCCGAATTTGAGAGGCGGGCGGTAATGCTGGAATACCATGTACGCTGCCAGAAGAAGCGGCATGGCCGTGATCAGAAACCAGGCTGCATGTTTGGTTCTTTTGTTTGCAAAGAGTCCCTGCATGCTGCTACCACCTCCTCACAGGTAATGGCATCCGGAAAATAATTCCCGGCGATGCGGTTGGCGTCAGTCGTATAGAACTGATTGCCTGCAAAAAAACGATGAGGCTCATCCTCGGAATGTACCATGCCGTCAAATAACATGGCACACCGGTCTGCATACGCTGCTGTAAAATCGAGGTCGTGAGTCACCAGAAGAATAGAGATTCCCTGGCTGCACAGATTCTTAAGATGCCGTCCCAGTTGTTCCTTTGTCCAGGCATCCATGCCTTTGGTGGGTTCATCCATAAGGAGCACTTCCGGCTGCACCGCCAGTGCTCTTGCAATACAAAGTCTCTGCTGCTGGCCGCCTGACATTCCAAGTGCGCTGGTCTTTAATCTGTCCTTGCATTCATTCCAGATTGCCGCATCTCTTAAAGATTTTTCTACCAGGTCATCCAGTTTTGCTTTTGAACGTATTCCATGAGTTCTTGGCCCATACGCAATATTATCATAGATACTCATCGGAAATGGATTCGGTTTCTGGAACACCATTCCAACTCTCTTTCTTAATAAATTCACATCGATATCACGAAAAATATCCTTGCCATCCAGAAGAATCTCTCCGTCAATCTTACATCCCTCTACCAGATCATTCATGCGGTTGATTGATTTTAACAATGTAGACTTTCCACATCCGGATGGACCGATGAATGCTGTGATCTTATTCGCTTCTATCTCAAGATTCACATTTTTCAGAGCATGGAAATCACCATAGTGCAGATCCATATTCTTAATACTTATTTTACTCATTTAAGATTCCTTCCTGTTCCTCATCTATTCTTTTCTTTACGATTTCGTGATTCGTTTTGCAATCATACCTGATATAGTATTGATCAGTACAACCAGTACCAGAAGCACAACTGCTGTTGCATATGCCTGATTCATATAAAGTCCTTCACTGGATAAGTTGTACATATGAACCGCAAGAGTACGTCCGGAGCCGAATACACTACTTGGTACCTTTGCAACGGTTCCCGCTGTATAGATCAGCGCTGCTGTCTCTCCGACGATTCGTCCGATCGCCAGGATCACACCTGCCAGGATTCCCGGTACCGCTGACGGAAGTACGATGCGGAATACGGTACGGAGTTTTCCTGCACCAAGTCCAAAGCTTCCTTCTCTGTATGAATCCGGTACGGCTTTCAATGCTTCTTCTGTACTTCGCATGATCAACGGAAGTACCATGATTGCAAGGGTAAATGCACCTGCTAATATGGAAAAACCCCACCCGCAGGTTGTTACGAAGAATAACATTCCGAAAAGTCCATATACAATGGATGGAATTCCCTGCAATGTCTCTGTCGTAAGTCTGATGACTTCTACGAATTTGTTTCCTCTCTTTGCATATTCCACAAGGAAGATTGCTGAGAAGATACCAAATGGAACAGCGATCAAAAGTGATAAAAATGTCATAATCACGGTATTAATAAGCGCCGGCATCAGGGATGCATTCTCTGATGTATAATGAAGCGAAAAGATCGACGGCTTCAGATACGGCACTCCGTGGACAACTACATACACGATCAGGAATATCAGTACTGCAAATGTAAGGATCGCTGAAAGCATGACCAGAAGCATCACGATCAGAGAACCCGGTGTTCTCGTATAGGCTTTTAATTTGTCTTTCAAAGTCATTTCATTATTACTCATGATTCTTCCCCCTGTTCAAAAGTGCCACACAGAAGTTCAGAAGCAGGATGAATACGAAAAGTACCACACCTGTTGCGATCAGTGCCTCTCTGTGAAGTCCCGATGCATATCCCATCTCGATTACGATATTGGCTGTCAGCGTTCTGACTCCCTGGAAGATTCCACGCGGCATTCTCGGCTGGTTACCTGCTACCATGATCACAGCCATGGTCTCTCCGATCGCACGTCCGATTCCAAGAACGATTGCTGCGACCACACCAGATTTTGCTGCCGGAAGTACAACTGTAAAGATTGCCCTTTCATGTGTTCCGCCAAGTGCCACAGCACCTTCGTAATACTGTGTCGGAACTGCTCTGAGTGCTGATTCTGTCAGACCGATGATCGTTGGCAGGATCATCATTCCAAGCAGAATGGATGCAGTGATCATACTGCTTCCGTTGCCGCCCCGGTGAAGACTTCGTCCGATTTCTCTTACCCACGGTACCAGAACGACCAGTCCGAAGAATCCATATACAACGGACGGAATTCCCGCCAGAAGTTCCGTAGCCATTTTCAAAGGTCTGTAGATTGCTTTCGGACAATAGAAAGCCATAAATACAGCTGTCAGGATTCCTATCGGTACACCAATGATGATCGCACCTGCTGTCACATATAAACTTCCGACGATCATTGGAAAGATTCCGTAAATATCATTTTTCGGTCTCCACAACTCGCCGGTTAAGAATTTTCCAAATCCAATCTTACTCATTGCAGGAATACCATTTGCAAATAAGAATATACAAATGAGAGCAACCGCCAGCACCGAAGCGCAGGCGGCAACTGCAAATATTACCTGCATGAATTTTTCCGTCCATGCTTTTGATTTCATATTATTTTACTACCTCATCCCAGGCAACTGCATTGCCTGTGTAAATGTCTTTTACCTGATCGCTGCTCAGCTCATCTGTTGTGTTGTTTTTATTCACAATAACTGCGATACCGTCTGTTGCGATTGCCTGGCTGTCAAGTTTGTCTTTCTCATCATCCTGTAATTCACGAGAAGCCATTCCGATATCATAACTTCCATCGATTGCTGATGTCATACCTGTTGTAGAGTCTGTTGTCTGAAGTTCGATCTCTGCTCCTGTGTTGACTTTCTTATAAGCCTCGATCAGTTTTTCCATAACCGGTGATACAGAAGAAGATCCACCGACTACAACTTTTCCGGATGGTTTCGTTCCTGCATAAGCTTCTGCTGAATCATCTCCGATATATCCGTTATCTGAGATTACCTGCTGTCCTTCTTTACTCATGATATATGAGATGAAGTCTTTTGCCAGTTCATTGTCTGCACCTTTCTTTGTTGCAATGTTGAATGGTCTGCAGATCTTGTATTTTCCATCTTTGATGTTCTGCTCTGTTGCTTCTTCACCATCGATCTTTAAAGCTTTTACAGTATCATTTAAAGATCCGAGTGATACATAACCGATTGCGTAATCATCTCCGGCTACTGTTGTAAGCATTACGGATGTGCTGTTTGTGATCTGTGCATCATCTGTTGTCATGTCTACTTTTTCGCCGTCTTTCTTTTCTTCAATTCCGAAAAGTTCGATGAACGCTCCTCTTGTTCCTGAGCCATCTTCTCTGGAAACGATTGTTATATCATTGGAAGAATCCCAGTCACCTTTGCTGCTCTTATCATCAGAAGAACCACTATCTGAACTTCCACATCCAACTGCAAGTCCTGCTGCCATTGTTGCTACGGATAAAACTGCGATAAACTTTTTCATTTTCATAATCATACTCTCCTTAGATTCTCATCTTTTTTTATTCTGATTTTTTTCTTTGTCGCTTTCGACAATAGCTATCTTATAAGACGTATGTTAAATCCAAAATCTGCGAATTGTTAAATGTGTGTAAAGTGTATGTAGGAAATGTATGGAAATGTAAAATTGAATTTCTTAATTTTTCATGCTATAATTCCTCTGCAGGACTTTTCCTGATCAGCTTTTTCAAAAATTATATTCGATATTAACCTTTATACAAAAAGCTGACAGTAATATGTTCTACAGATTCGAACACAATGAATACAAACATATGAAAACTTATTATTTGAGAAGAAAGAGGATATAATTCTATGTGGATTGCAGATCAATGGAAAGATTATGAAGTAATAGATTGTAGTAAAGGTGAGAAATTAGAGCGCTGGGGACAGTACACGCTGGTCCGTCCTGACCCGCAGGTTATCTGGGATACCCCGAAAACCGAGCGTGGATGGAAACATATGAACGGCCACTATCACCGCAGCAAGAAAGGCGGCGGGGAATGGGAATTCTTCAGTCTCCCGGAACAGTGGCAGATTCATTATAAAGAACTGACATTTAATCTGAAGCCTTTCAGCTTCAAGCACACCGGACTTTTCCCGGAACAGGCAACGAACTGGGACTGGTTCTCTGAGAAGATCAGAAATGCAGGAAGACCGATCAAAGTACTGAATCTCTTTGCTTACACAGGTGGTGCTACTCTCGCAGCCGCTGCTGCCGGAGCAAGTGTTACACATGTAGATGCTTCTAAAGGAATGGTTGCATGGGCAAAGGAAAATGCAGCCTCTTCCGGATTATCTGACAGACCGATCCGCTGGCTGGTCGATGACTGTGTAAAATTCGTAGAGCGTGAGATCCGCCGTGGCAATCACTATGATGCCATCATCATGGACCCTCCGTCATACGGACGTGGACCTAAAGGTGAGATCTGGAAGATCGAGGATGCAATTCATCCGCTGATCAAGTTATGTACACAGATTCTGTCGGATGACCCATTATTCTTTCTGGTCAACTCCTATACAACAGGACTTGCACCGGCCGTTCTGACTTATATGCTTGGAACGGAGCTCAAGAAATGGAACGGACATGTGGATT
>ERZ773162.2823-NODE-2823-length-10265-cov-3.104407_pt1 | contig 10265 bp, 12 predicted proteins | sample MGYA00511113_ERZ773162 | MGnify/ENA primary metagenome ERZ773162 (study PRJEB29015, sample SAMEA2737807) | human gut metagenome | biome: human gut; feature: human-associated habitat; material: faeces | place: China | collected 2012 ... | reverse complement strand
GTATGCACCAACCATGATGTCTGTAGGTGCCCGTGGTATGATCGGAAAAGGAGCAAGACTTCCGGAAGTAGTGGATGCCATGAAAAAATACAGTGGTGTGTACTTCGGAGCGATCGGCGGAGCCGGAGCACTGCTTGCAAAATGTATCAAGAAATGTGAACTGATCGCATATGAGGATCTGGGTGCAGAAGCTCTCAGAAAATTGTACGTAGAAGATATGCCGTTAGTTGTTATTATTGACAGTGAGGGTAATAACCTTTATGATGATGGAAGAAAAGCGTATCTAAAGGAGCATCAAAATTAATCATCATGAAAAGTTTTTACAAGTTATCAAAAAAGCAGCAGATGTCAGAGGCATTTATCAATAATGCATTTCTGGCATTATCTGGCGGTTTTCAGGATGCATATACCTATAACACCAGAAATGAAGTATTTTCCAATGCACAGACTGGAAACGTAGTCCTTATGAGTCAGAACCTGATGACCGGAAACTGGCAGAAGGGACTTCGATATCTGGTGCCCCTTCTGGCTTTTGCAGGAGGTGTACTGGTAGCTGAGAGAATTGCAGAACGGTTTCGTTATGCAAAAAAACTCCATTGGAGACAGAGCATCTTGCTGATGGAGATCCTGATCCTGTTTGTTGTAGGATTCATGCCGGCAGAGATGAACATGGGAGCAACTGCACTGGTATCCTTTGCATGTGCCATGCAGGTACAGGCATTTCGTAAAGTGGATGGATATGCCTATGCAAGCACCATGTGTATTGGCAATCTGAGAAGCGGAATGGCAGCATTATCCGCTTTCATGAGGAATCATAAAAAGCAGCAGCTGGAACAGGTGGGACATTATTTTGGTGTGATTTTCCTCTTTGCTGTTGGTGCCGGAATTGGTGGAAATCTCTCCATTCATTATGGTGTGCCGGTGATCTGGGGATCCTGTATCCTGCTGCTTGTCAGTTTCTGCCTCATGTTTGCGGAACAGATTGAATAGGTGAGAAGCCCGGGAGCACATGAAGATATGTAATCTTTGAGAAGCCCAGGAAGCGCATACATATAAGGCTCGTATGAAGTGTATCGGAGCATAGTCAACAAAAAGTCCTCACAAGGAGTATATCTTAGCAGATATTCTCCTTGTGAGGACTTTTTGCTGCCTATGTCCGCTCCAATTCATAGCAGCGCTCTTATATGTAAGCACTCCCTGGGGCTTCTTCGAGGTTACATATTTAGGTGTGCTTCCCGGGCTTTTTGAGGTTGTATATGTATGTGCTTCTCGGGCTTCTTAGAGGTTGTATATATTATGAGTGCTTTGAGCTTTACAGGGGCATGTGCGTATACTTCAGAATTAGCATTTGACGTGGGTATAGGCTTCATCTATAATGGGGATAGTATTTGAATGGGAGGGCAGTTATGCTGAGTATTTATCTGGGAAAGATGGATAAGGCGATTTATTATCCACCGGTATACTTTGACAATACATATGAAGATGAATGGATCACGGATGAACTGTCGAGAGAGATGATTAGGGATGTGGACCGGTCAGAAGTGATTGGAGCGCATCTGATTGAGAGTCCAGTATTGGGGCCGATATCGCCAAAGGAATTATCTGGTGGTGTGAAAACACTGATATTGATGGCTTTGGATGATAAAGAACAGATTTTTAATGCTTCTGCATGTGGTGATAATTGTGCAAAATGGATTTTGAAGATCAGTCGGATGAAGAATCTGACAATTAATCTGCGGCATATTATGGATTTTGGCGAGGAATCTATGGAAGCGAAGATATTGAATACCGGAGATATGGTTCATAATATGCAGGAGTTCATTGGGATTGCAGGGAAATTTGTTTAGGTGAGGTCTGATGAAGGGAAAATACAGAGTTGTCGTACAGAATAACAGACTGCATTATGAGTTTGAGATAAGGCGAAATATTACAATTATTCAAGGAGACAGTGCAACAGGAAAGACAACATTAATCAATATGCTGCGCCAGGCTGAAAATCTTGGCAGATCCAGTGGAGTTGACGTGGTCTGTGAAGTTCCATGCAGAATATTGGAGGGTGCGAACTGGAAGCTTCTTTTGCAGAATATGCATGGAAATATTATTTTTACAGACGAAGAGAATGCATTTATCAATACAGAGGAATTTGCTGCAGAGGTTCGCAATTCGGACAATTATTTTGTGCTGATTACAAGGGAGAATCTATATAATCTGCCATATAGTGTGGAAGAAATCTATGGATTACATGCATCTGGAAAATATCAGAATACAAAAAAAGTGTATCAGCAGATGTATCAGATTTATTCGGAAATGCTGCCCTGCCAGTCAGAACCGGAGAAATTGCTCGTAGAAGATTCTAATTCAGGCTATCAGTTTTTTGAAGCAATCGGCAAAGAGCATGGAATAGAATGTGAAAGCGCAGGTGGAAAATCAAATCTTTTTGATTTGATAAAAAAGACAGGTAAGGAAGAAACATGTGTCATTGCAGATGGAGCAGCCATAGGTCCTGAAATGAACAGATTGTATAAACAAGTGAAAGTGAAATCAAATGTGAAATTGTATTTGCCTGAATCATTTGAATGGATTATATTGCAGTCAGGTATTGTGGATGAAAAGGAAATACGGACGATTTTGCTGGAGCCGGAACAGTATATTGATAGCAAAGATTATTTTAGCTGGGAACAGTATTTTACAAAGTTGCTGATTAGGTGTACAGAAAATACATATCTGCAGTATCGAAAAAGTAAGTTGAACGAAACATATCTTCATGAGAAGAACAAAAAGATTATATTGGAAAGCATCAAAGGAATTAAATTTTGAGAAGCCCAAGGAGCACATGAAGACATGCAGTCTGTGAATAGCCCAGGAAGCGCATACATATAAGGTTTATATGTATGCACTCCCTGGGTTTTATTTTGCGGCATCCATTTCTTTGAAGATTCCGTTCATGACGAAAGCTGCAAGGAAGAAGGTGCAGAGGTCGGCGATGGGCTGGGAGATCTGGATTCCCAGAAGACCGAGGATGGGTGTCAGGATCAGCAGTGCCGGGATCAGGAAGAGTCCCTGGCGGCCGATGGAGACCAGTGTGGCACGGATGCCGTAGCCGATAGACTGGGGCATCATATTTCCCATAATGATCACACCCTGTAAAGGAAGTGTCATAAGCTGCAATCTCAAAGCCAATGTACCGATGCGGATAACATCAGCGTCACCCTTTCGAAATAGTTCAATGATATGCCCAGAGAAAGTAAAACCGGTAACGCAGAAAACCAGCAGGATTGCTGTGCTGACTTTGATACAGAACCAGCAGGCTTCTTTGACACGGTCATACATCTTTGCACCAAAGCAATAGCTGCAGACAGGCTGGAATCCCTGACCGAATCCAATGATCGCTGAGTTGATGAACATCATAAAACGGCTGACGATAGACATGGCAGCGATCGCCGCGTCTCCGTAAGGATGAGCCATTACATTCATGATGATGGTTGCAACGCTGGCGATCCCCTGACGGCCAAGGGATGGAATACCGCCGTAGATCACATTTTTGTAGATACTTAAGGTTGGACGAAAATTCTTTGGATGGATCGTGATGCATTCTTTTTTTGTATTGCACATAAAAAGTAGAATGCAGAAACTGATCACCTGCGACAGAGCAGTCGCCAATGCTGCACCGGAAGTTCCAAGTCCCAGATTGAAGATAAAGATAGGATCCAGGATTATATTCAGGATTCCTCCGGTAGTGATACCAACCATGGCAAACAGAGCTTTTCCTTGAAACCGAAGCAGATTATTCATAATAAATGAAGTGACCATAAATGGTGCGGCCAGGAAAATATAACGTGCATAGTCCTGGGCAAAAGGAGCAATGGTCTCTGTGGCACCAAGGAAAAATACTATATTTCTAAGATTTCCCAGAACTGCAATCAGCAGTCCGATGATCAATCCCGTAAAAAATGCAACAGAAGCCACCTGTTCGGCAAGCTGCCGCTTTCCGGCACCGATGGAACGGGCAATATAATTGCCGCTTCCCATACCGACCATGAAGGACAGTGCCTGAATGATCGCCATGGCAGAAAATACGATGCCGATGGCACCAGAAGCACTTGTACCAAGCTGACTTACAAAAAAGGTATCAGCCATATTATAAATAGATGTGACCAGCATGCTGATAATGGTTGGCACAGCCAGCTTTGGAATGATCCGGTTGACTGGTGCATTTGCCATCTCATAATACTGATCGTGAACAGTGGTTGTATCAGACATAGGTGTACACCTCATTTCTCTTGATGTGTTGTGTTGTAACAGAGGCAAGTATAGCATATTTTGGATAGGTGGGTAAGAGACGATTTGTACAAAATCTTGATTGTAAAGTGAATCATAAATACTGTATAATGCTATTTACAGAGACATAAGTGTAAATTTATGTTTTTGGTGACGTTTCTATATAAGGAAACGATGATTGAAACATGGAAGATAGATATGGTGATTGTACCGTAACTAGTCCAAACACTCCCCATGTGGGAGTGAGAATTTAAGTCAAAACCAGACACGATATAATAGAACTATATGTATTTGAGTTTTGCTAAAAATAGAATAAACAATAGAAAGGAATCTATCTATGCTAACCTGTGACTACATTGTAGAAAGAATTGACGGAGACTATGCGTTATTACAGCGCATTGACATGCCGGAGGAGGAACTGAAGACTGTTGCACGTGAGCTTCTTCCGCCGGAGATTGTGGAAGGATCGAAGCTGCATTATGAGTGGATGCAGTACAGTCTGATTTGATGGCAGACGGGGTTGCTGGAGATTGATGAGAAAATAGAGAGGGGGATATGTCGTGAGAGATTCCAGAGAAATAGAAGCAGATCTTAGCCGTTTTGTGGAGGCGCATGACCGGTCATACAGCAGAGCTTTGGAAGAGATCCGTGAGGGACGAAAGCAAAGCCATTGGATGTGGTACATATTTCCGCAGATTGTGGGACTGGGACTCAGCAGTACTTCCAGATTTTATGCGATTGCGGATCTGGAGGAAGCGAGGGCTTATATGCAGCATCCGATGCTGGGAGCGCATATGATCGAGATCTGTGGTGTTTTGCTTGGGCTTTCTGCGAATGATGCAGAAGATGTGATGGGATATCCTGACGATTTGAAATTAAGATCTTCTATGACATTATTTTCCCAAGCGGTGCCAAGCGTAAAGATTTTCCAGCAGGTATTGGACAAGTACTTTGATGGAAAGATGGATCAGAAAACATTGGAAATATTAGGAGTGCATATATGATACAGCAACAGATATTTGCACTGCAGGATAAGCCTTATGGAGAATTTCAGAGCAGACTACTGCCAACGATAGCGAAGGAACGGATCATAGGAGTTCGTATTCCGGTCATGAGAAAACTGGCAAAGCAGCTGACGAAGGAGGAGCCGGAGGCGGTGCAGGCATTTCTGGAAGAGCTTCCCCATACATACTATGATGGAGATATTTTACATGCGATTCTGATCTCGGAGATCAAGGATTACGATCAATGTATCAGAGAGACGGAGCGGTTCCTTCCATATATAGACAACTGGGCAGTGTGCGATATCATGTCACCGAAAGTGTTCAAGCGGCATAGATCGGAGTTGATTGAAAAGATAGGGGGCTGGTCAGCATCGGAACATACATATACCTGCAGGTTTGGTATGGAAATGCTGATGAGCTTTTATCTGGATGAGGATTTCCGGTCGGAGTATCTGGAGATTCCGGCGCAGGTGCAGTCGGAGGAATACTATGTAAATATGATGATTGCCTGGTTTTTTGCTACGGCACTTGCCAAACAGTGGGATGCTGCATTTCCTTATATTCAGGAAGACAGACTTTCTGTCTGGGTGCATAATAAGACGATCCAGAAGGCGAGAGAAAGTTATCGGATCACAGATGAGCAGAAGCAGATCCTGAAAGAATTGAAAAGATAAGGAGAGACAACCATGACGCTTCAACAGTTAAAATATGCCCTGACGATCGCCCGCAGCGGTTCTATCAATGAGGCGGCGAAGCAGTTATTTATTTCCCAGCCCAGTCTGTCGGAGACGATCCGTGAACTGGAGTCGGAGGTGGGGTTTGACATTTTTCTGCGATCCAACCGTGGAATTGTCATTACACCGGAGGGAGAAGAATTTTTAAGCTATGCCGGTCAGGTGACGGAGCAGTTTGGATTGTTGGAATCCAAATACATTGACAAGAAGACCCGTGAGAAATTCAGTGTTTCCACTCAGCATTATACTTTTGCAGTGAAAGCCTTTGTGGAGACAGTGAAGCAGTTTGGCATGGAGCAGTATGAGTTTGCAGTGCATGAGACAACCACAGCCAGCGTGATCGAGAACGTGAAGGATTTTAAAAGTGAGATCGGTGTGCTTTGTGAAAATGATTTTAATGAGCAGGTTCTGAACAAGATGTTCAAGGAGAATGGTCTTGAATTTGTGGAACTGTTTCAGTGTAATACGTTTGTATATTTGTGGGCAGGGCATCCACTGGCAAAGCAGGACGTGATCTCTATGGAGGAGTTGGATGAGTATCCATGTCTGTCCTTTGATCAGGGAAAGAACAGTTCGCTGTATCTGGCAGAGGAGATGAAAAGTACCTACGAATACCGTCGATTGATCAAGGCGAATGACCGGGCCACTCTGCTAAATCTCATGAGGGGACTCAATGCTTACACGTTGTGCTCAGGTATCATCTGTGAGGACCTTAATGGGGATGAGTATGTGGCAATCCCATTGAAAGAGACAGAGAAGATGAAGATTGGTTATCTGAAGAGGAAGGGTGCAAAGATCAGCCACATTGGGGAAATCTATGTGAAAGAACTGAAGAAATACAAGGAAAAGGCCATGTAAATCCTATAGATTAGTTATAGGTTATACCTATAACGGACTCAAGGTTACGTGTATTAACACTTTTTTTCTGATCTTGTTATAATAGCCATTGTGAACAGGAAAGATCCAAATACAACAGAAAGGAGAACCGGACGATGATGACAACAACATTTTTCATGAATACCTCAGGGATGTGCAGCGGCATGATGAAAGGCATGTGTATGTCTATGGGTATGAGAACAGAGATTATGTGTGATGCGTCAGATGCTTCGGTTTGATTTTTTGATAAAAGAAAAATCGACAGGAATCATCTTCGCGATGGTGCCTGTTATTTTTTTGCAATAAAAAGGGAAAGGAAACGTTATGTCTGAAATAGAAGTAAAACACCTGACAAAGACATTCGAGCAAAAAGGACTTCATGTAGAAGCACTGAAGGATATCAACCTTACGATTGAAGCGGGAGACATCTACGGAATCATCGGAATGTCAGGAGCAGGAAAAAGTACACTGGTACGATGCCTGAATTATCTGGAGCGACCAACAGAAGGGCAGGTATTGATTGAAGGAAAAGATCTTGGAAATCTGAGTGAGAAGGAACTGAGAAAGCAGCGCAGTGATATTGCCATGATTTTCCAGCATTTCAATCTGCTGATGCAGAAAAATGTGATCGACAATATCTGTTTCCCACTTCAGATCCAGGGAGTTGGCAAGAAGGAAGCGAAGGAAAAGGCCAGAGAGCTTTTGAAAACAGTAGGTCTTGAGGATAAGGAAAAAGCATATCCGGCACAGCTGTCCGGTGGACAGAAACAGAGGGTTGCCATTGCAAGAGCGTTGGCATCCAATCCGAAGATTCTGCTCTGTGATGAGGCAACCAGTGCATTGGATCCGCAGACTACTGCATCGATTCTGGAACTTCTGAAGCACATCAATGAAGAATTTGGAATCACCATTGTGATCATTACGCATCAGATGTCAGTGATCCGTGAGATTTGTAACCGTGTGGCGATCATCGAGCGAGGCGCATTGGTAGAAAATGGATTGGTAGAGGATATTTTCAGTCATCCGAAGTCAAGAGCGGCTAGAGAGCTGATACTGAAAGATTCACCGGAGACTGGTATTCGCAGAGAAGGAAGAACAGCGGCTCTGATGGATCGGATCCAGGGAGACCGAAAGTTACGTATTGTATTTTCCGGACAGTCTGCATTTGAACCAGTCATTGCAAACATGATCCTGAAATTTGGAACTCCGGTTAATATCTGGAGAGCAGATACGAAAAATGTTGGCGGAGTGGCGAAAGGCGAGATGATCTTAGGCCTGCCGGATGACAGACATCTGCAGGTAGATATGGAACAGTATCTGACAGAACATGGACTGGCAGTTGAGGAGGTGACTGACGATGTGGAGTAGTGAAGTAACGAATATGATCATTGCCGGCATCGGAGAGACCCTTTATATGACCTTGGTTTCCACCATTGCCGGATATATTATAGGACTTCCTATGGGAATTGTCCTTACAGTAACAGATAAGGATGGAATCAGACCCAATGCATTGGTATACAAGATCCTGGATGTGATCGTCAATATTGTAAGAAGTATTCCATTTATTATTTTGCTTGTACTGCTGATTCCATTTACCAGATTGTTAGTTGGAAAAAGTTATGGTTCTACCGCAACAATCGTTCCACTGGTTGTGGCAGCAGCACCTTACATTGCGCGAATGGTTGAGTCTTCCCTGAAGGAAGTGGATGCCGGAGTGATCGAGGCGGCAAGATCTATGGGAGCGTCAGATTTTAGGATCATTACCAAAGTGCTCCTGGTAGAAGCCAGAACATCTCTCCTGGTGGGAGCAACTATTTCGCTGGGAACCATTCTTGGATATTCCGCCATGTCTGGTGCCGTTGGAGGCGGCGGACTGGGAGCTATCGCGATCCGGTATGGATACACCAGATGGCAGACGGATATCATGATCGTCACGGTTGTATTGTTGGTCGTTCTGTTCCAGATATTCCAGACTATCGGAATGATGCTGGCAAACAAATTTGACCACAGAAAGTAAATATGATATCAGAGGCAAAAGGTATCATAAAACTAATCAAACGTATGTAATTGCATTTTGCAATTCATAATAAAAAGGAAGAGAGGAACCTTATTATGAAAAAAAGAGTATTAGCAAGCATTTTAGCAGGTGTACTGACAGTCGGAGTACTGACTGGCTGCGGAAGCAAGACTGAGGAAGCAGCAGACACAACTGCAACAGAAGAGACCACAGAAGACGCAGCAGAGGATACCGCAGCAGATGCTGAAGAGACCGATGCAGCAGCAACTGAGACCAAAGGAACCATTACTGTAGCAGCTTCTGCAACACCGCACGCAGAGATCCTGGCAGCAGCAAAACCGATCCTGGCTGAGCAGGGATGGGATCTTGAAGTTACCGAGTTCGATGATTATGTACTTCCCAATGAGGTTGTAGAGAGTGGCGAGATGGATGCAAACTACTTCCAGCATGTACCGTATCTTGACAGCTTCAACGAGGAGAAAGGAACTCACTTGGTAGAGGTTGGTAAGATCCACTATGAGCCGTTCGGAATCTATCCGGGAACCAAAGCAAGTCTTGATGAAATTGCTGATGGAGATACCATTGCAGTACCGAACGACACTACCAACGAGGCACGTGCACTGCTTCTTCTGCAGGATAATGGAATCATCACTCTGAAAGATGGTGCTGGTCTGACTGCAACTGTAAATGATATTGCTGAGAATCCGCACAACGTAAAGATTGAAGAGCTGGCAGCAGAGTCTGTAGCAAGAGTAGCTGATGAAGTTGCTTACGTTGTATTAAATGGTAACTATGCACTGCAGGCAGGTTTCTCTGTAGCAAAAGATTCCCTTGCATATGAGAAATCTGATTCTGAAGCAGCTAAAACTTATGTAAATGTAGTTGTTGTAAAAGAAGGAAATGAGGATAACGAAGGTGTGAAAGCACTGGTAGATGTTCTGAAATCTGATGAAATCAAGAACTTCATCAATGAGAAATATGACGGAGCAGTTATTCCGTTCGAGGAGTAAATTATTATAGTTTCAAAAAGAATCCGGCCAGATCGGACACAAAAGTGTTCGCTCTGGCCGGATTTTTTCGTCCTGTAAAAAATATTTTGGAAAATGGATGCAGTATGTTAGACTTTAAACATAGGGGGCGTATGGAAAAATGAAAAGAGAGAAAAATCCTGGAGAAAAGAATAAATATGATGTGATCCGTCATATTTTGAAAGATTATGCGAGCAGAGAAAATCCAATCACAAGAAAAGAAATCGAAGATACTGCAAAGAAAATGGGATGTCATATTGGGCGAAATGCCATTGAAAACTTTATGAATGAAATGTTGGTAAAGGATTATGAAACGGAAGAGGAATGT
>ERZ773162.2822-NODE-2822-length-10269-cov-6.331799_pt1 | contig 10269 bp, 6 predicted proteins | sample MGYA00511113_ERZ773162 | MGnify/ENA primary metagenome ERZ773162 (study PRJEB29015, sample SAMEA2737807) | human gut metagenome | biome: human gut; feature: human-associated habitat; material: faeces | place: China | collected 2012 ... | reverse complement strand
TTGGATAAGTGCTGAAAGCATCTAAGTACGAAGCCAGCCACAAGATTAGATTTCTTAGGGTCGTCAAAGACGATGACGTTGATAGGATGCAGGTGTACAGGTGGTAACATCATAGCCGAGCATTACTAATTGCCCGTCCACTTTCTTTCTGCGGGACGGTTGTTATATACGTTTAGCTTGTCAAATGTCTTTCATTTTACTTTTCGTCATGTCATAACCTTTTTCAGGTGGTTATAGCACGAGGGTTCCACCTCTTCCCATTCCGAACAGAGAAGTTAAGCCTCGTCACGCCGATGGTACTGCGTAACAGTGGGAGAGTAGGTAGCCGCCGTTTTTAAGAAGCCCCTTGATTCAAAATGAATCAAGGGGCTTTCTGTGTTTTATCACTTCTGAATCAGGGCGTTCTCTAAGGCCGGATAAAAGATAACCTCTTCTCTTCTTCTGCAAATAAGATAGCTGTATTTACTAATGCCAGATGTGAATATGCCTGCGGGAAGTTGCCCAACTGTTCTTTGGTTTCGAAATCAATATCTTCACTAAACAATCCAAGATGATTGGAGTATTTCAGAACTTCGTCAAACAGGCAGCGTGCTTCTTCTTTATGGCCAGTTACAAACAATGCCCGTATAAGCCAGAATGTACAAATCGTAAAAGCAGAAGTAGGCAACCCGAAATCATCTTTGCTGTTATAGCGATACATAAGTCCTTTATGGAAAAGGGCTTTCTTGACAGCTTCCACTGTTTTATGATAGCGTATATCATCTGCTTCTATAAATCCATAGGGTTCCATCAATAGTAATGAAGAATCCATTGCTTGATTATTATATGTCTGTGTGAAGCTTTGAAGTTCCTTATTCCAGCCATATTTCATCACGTCTTTCTTTATTTTTTCGGCTTCCAGTTGCCAACGTTCGCTATAATTATATTTGTTAAGCATTTGAGCGATTTTAGCTCCGCGATCTAAAGCTACCCAACACATCACTTTGGAAGAAACAAAGTGTTGTCCTTCTCCCCGGATCTCCCAGATTCCCTTATCGGGCTTTCTCCAGTTTTCTACTACTTTTGCTAAAATGGTCTTTACCATTTCCCACATGTCTTCAATTTCATCCAGTGTGCCGGGCATGAGGCGATAATATTGGTAAATCAGGTCCATCAGGTAACCAAAAGAGTCGTTTTGTTTCTGATGGTATGCATCATTTCCTATTCGTACAGGTTTGGAGTTCTTATAACCGGATAGATGGTCGAGTATCACTTCGGTTAGTTGGTGCTCGCCCCGGATGCCATACATAATTTGATAGTCATGTTTGGAAACGAATGTGGATTGGATAAATTTCATAAAGCGTTTGGCTGCACCGGTATGTCCGATTTGAAACATGGTTTCGATGGACATGGAAGCATCCCGAAGCCAGCAAAAGCGGTAATCCCAGTTGCGCACTTCTCCCACAGCTTCCGGTAGGCTTGTAGTTAGTGCTGCCAGCACAGCTCCGTTGTGGTAGGACATTAGTTTCAGAACCAATAAACTCCGTTCGATTACGTCATTATATAGAGTGTATTTTTTGCTTCTGTCTGTCCAGTTCAGCCAATATACCAGCGTACGACAGTATTCTATTTTCTCCCTTTCTATGTCGATTGGGATCACTTTCTCGTTATAGGAGAGCAGGAGAAATTCGTCTTTCTCAAGAATGATTTCTTTTTTCTCTTTGATGTCCTGAAGAGACAGGGAAGCATATAAATATTGTCTGTCCTTGTTGTCAAAGGAGCAGTAGGATTCGATATATTGTGGAGTGATATTAAGGATCACTTGTCCCTGTGCATAGTTCGGAGCCGGGTGGTAGTTGATCTTGAAACGTGGTTTTCCTTTTATCCAATGTATGTAGCGGTATAATTCGGCAGGTAAATAATGCCCTGTTTCGTCTTGGGAACGATAGCAGGGCATATAGTCGAGCACTACGAATTCTCCTTCATCGGAGGAGAATTGAGTAGAAAGAATATTGGTGTGTGGGACATAACTTTGTGTGATGCAATAGTCTTCGGAAACTTCGAATCCGAAAGCTCCTCCTTTCTCCCGGTCGAGCAGACTGGCAAAAATAGAAGGAGAATCGAAATCGGGAAAACAGAGCCATTCGATATTTCCGTTCTGCGAAATGAGAGCTGCCGTTCGGCAGTTACCTATCACTCCATAATTTAAATTATTCATATTGATTGCTTTTTATTGAGTTTTTAATAGATCTTTGAGAAAGTCGAAAGCGAAAGTCAGGCGATTCTTAATACTTCCTTCTTTTGTGGCAGTTTTTTGTTTGCCTAGTAAAGACCGTAAGAAAGGAAGTACGTCAGATTGGGCAGACAGGTGATAGTTGGCGGCTTCGGATACGCTACCTATTTTAATGGTGATGGCGCTCATCGGTAATGCCTGAAACATATCTTCATCTGTAGTGTCGTCTCCCATCGCTATAACAAAATCATAACGTCTGTTGGCTAGCAGACGCCCCACCTCCGAACCTTTATTGCAATCCGGTGATTTGATTTCGATCACTTTATTTCCTTGCAGAATTTGTAGTTTCTGCCGGGTACAGAGCGAAATCTGCGTGTTGACGAGTTGTTGGGCTCTTAATGTGCCGAGCCATGCGTCACTTTCACGATAATGCCAGGCTAGGGCAGTTTCTTTCACTTCCAGATGGGAACGGGGAGTACGGTCTACAAACATTTGAAGGATAGAGAGAATACCTGCTCCCCATTCTATCTTCTTTATGTTTTTATGCCAGACTCCGTTTTCTTTATAGAAAGCCCCATGTTCGGCAGCCATAGAAATAGGAAGGGTGCCAAGCCATTTTTCTAATGTAAAGTGATCCCGTCCGCTATTGATAACAATATGATTGGCGGGATCGCTAGCCAGTTGTTGTAGAATAGAAATGAGTTCCGGTGTAGGTTGTGCATCCTCGGGACGTGGTTTGAGAGCCGTCAGTGTACCATCATAGTCCAGCAGAATCAGGCGTTGTTTGGCATGGTTATACTTGAGTTTGATTTGTGCAATGCTAGCGGCTACGATACGTTTTTTTCGTAACATATCGTTTTTCATACATGTCGTGTTCAGTTCATTGACAAAGTCGGCTGCCCATTTGTTGACAGTCTGTACGGACAGAATGTTTTGCATACGTTGCAGGCGTTGTTTTTGTTCCTCTTCGGGCATTTCAAGTGCCTGGCAAATAGCATTTTCTATTTGTTCCGTATCGTTCGGGTTGATTTGGATAGCGTCCGTCAATTCTACGGCGGCACCTGCCATTTCGCTAAGGATAAGTACACCGGGATTGTCGCATTTGGTAGCTACGTATTCTTTGGCTACCAGATTCATTCCGTCTCGAAGTGGAGTGACGAGGGCTATGTCGGCCACATAGTACATGGCAGTCAGTTCTTCCAGTGAAAAGCCATGATAGAAATAACATACGGGAGTCCAGTTCATTGTGGAGTAACGTCCGTTGATAGAGCCGATTTCTTCGTCAATTTTTGTTTTTAGTTCCGCATAGCTGCCTACATGGTCGCGTGAAGGGACAATGACCATTGCCAATGTAACTTTACCGTGATATTCGGCATGATGTTCGAGGAAGGTGGCAAAGCCACGAAGACGGTGCAATATGCCTTTGCTGTAATCCAGTCTGTCTACTGACAGGATCAGTTTATGCTCGCCGAAAAGTTTCCGGGTTCGTTCAATGGCCTGGTGTACTTCTTTATTTTCTGAAGCCTGATGATAGGATTCATAGTTGATTCCCATCGGCAATGCTTCTACTCTGACCATCCGGTTGTTGATCTGTACTTCATCCAGTTTGAAGTCGAGATGCAGCACACGCTCTACGGCACTGATGAAGTGACGCATATAGTCATGAGTATGGAAAGCAATGAAGTCTGCTCCCAGCAAACCCTTCAGAATCTCGGCACGCTCCGGAAGAATACGGAAGAGTTCGTAAGAAGGGAACGGGATATGATGGAAATAACCGATACTTAGTTCCGGATATATTTTCCTCAACATTCCGGGAAGTAGCATCAGTTGATAATCCTGTATCCATACCTTATCGCCGGGACGTATCAGCCGGCAAATCTCCTCACAGAAGAGTCGGTTGACTTGTTGATAGGATTGCCAGAAACAGTTCTTATATAAGGTATAAGCATAAAAGTAATGACACAAAGGCCAGATAGTACTGTTACTGTATCCTTCGTAATAGTTTTCAATTTGCTTTTCCGACAAGAAGACCGGATGAAAATTCATTTCCTGTAGTTTCTCGTTAATCTCCTGCTGGTCCTTCTCTTCATTTGTACATATTTCGGGCCAACCTATCCAGTGCTTCTCATAAGAAGTCTGGAGAGAATCCAAACCTGTTGCCAGTCCGCCTTCGCTACGCGAAAATACGAATGTGCCGTTTGTGTCGGCTACTTTGACAGGTAATCTGTTTGCAATAATATAAAGTTTCATATCTATTTCTTCGCAAAGCATGTACCAATTGACTTATGTTGATGCTTAACCGTTTATTATCAACAGATTATAAAGATGTAGTATCCTCCTTTTGTCTTTTCAAAATGAAAATCCCCTTTCAAAATGATAATTTGTTTATTTTTTCTCTTCTGAAATCACGAAAAAACGGAAAGCCTTTCAAAATAGAATCCTTTTTTCAAAATGGAAGGGTGTGTCGGATGGTAAGAAAGTAACTGCCTGTCTGTATCTGTTTGAATGTTAGCTTATTATGTATTCTTTGTTTTTTGTGGCACGCATTTGGCATGAAGAATGGCAAGTAAAAATTTATAGTAATCATTTAAAAGGTAAAAACATGGGAATAACACTATCATTTATTTTCTGCCTGTTGAGCGGTTTCGCTTGTTTCTGGCTGTTCTGGAAATGTGTAGACTGGTTTGAGAATATTTAAAGAAAAAAGGAGAATTGATTATGTACACAGCATTATTCGTATTAGGTATTGCAATCTTCGGTTATTTGATGTATGTGCTCATCAAACCCGAGAAGTTTTAAAGTAACACACACAGTTTAAGGTAAAAAGTATATGAATACAGAAATTTTAGGCGTGGTTGTTCAGATAGCCTTGATGGTGATTCTGGCTTATCCACTGGGAAAATACATTGCCAAGGTCTACAGAGGAGAAAAGACCTGGTCTGATTTTATGGCTCCTATCGAAAGAGTCATTTATAAAGTTTGTGGAATCGACCCCAATGAAGAAATGAACTGGAAACAATTCCTGAAAGCATTGTTGATTTTGAATGCTTTCTGGTTTTTCTGGGGAATGGTACTCTTGGTTTCACAAGGATGGTTGCCTTTAAACCCGGACGGCAACGGACCGCAGACTCCGGATCAGGCATTCAATACTTGTATTAGTTTTATGGTGAACTGTAACTTACAGCACTATAGCGGTGAAAGCGGACTGACTTATTTTACTCAATTGTTCGTCATCATGCTTTTCCAGTTTATTACCGCAGCAACAGGTATGGCTGCTATGGCAGGTATTATGAAGAGTATTGCTGCAAAAACAACCAAAACGATTGGTAACTTCTGGCAATTTCTGGTAATAAGTTGTACGCGTATCTTATTACCTCTTTCTCTGATTGTAGGTTTTATCCTGATTCTTCAGGGAACTCCGATGGGATTTGACGGTAAGATGAAAGTCACTACTCTTGAAGGTCAGGAACAGATGGTTTCTCAAGGTCCTACGGCCGCAATTGTTCCTATTAAACAGTTGGGTACGAATGGCGGTGGATATTTTGGCGTGAACTCCTCTCATCCATTGGAAAATCCGACTTATCTTTCTAACATGGTAGAATGTTGGTCTATCTTGATTATCCCGATGGCGATGGTATTTGCACTGGGTTTCTATACCCGCAGAAAGAAGTTGGCTTACAGTATATTCGGAGTAATGCTTTTCGCTTTTCTAGTAGGCGTATGTATTAATGTCAGTCAGGAAATGGGCGGTAATCCACGCATTGATGAATTGGGAATTGCGCAGGATAATGGTGCGATGGAAGGTAAAGAGGTTCGTTTGGGAGCCGGAGCAACAGCATTATGGAGTATTGTAACTACTGTAACCTCTAATGGTTCTGTGAATGGTATGCATGATTCTACTATGCCGCTGTCCGGAATGATGGAGATGCTGAATATGCAGATTAACACTTGGTTTGGCGGTGTAGGTGTAGGATGGATGAATTACTATACATTTATTATCATTACAGTGTTTATCAGCGGTTTGATGGTAGGACGTACGCCGGAATTTCTCGGCAAGAAAGTGGAAGCCCGCGAAATGAAAATCGCTACGATTGTAGCTCTGCTTCATCCATTTGTAATCTTGGTGTTTACGGCAATCTCAAGTTATATTTATGTACACCATCCAGATTTTGTGGAAAGTGAAGGTGGATGGTTGAACAACTTAGGATTCCACGGTTTGAGTGAACAGCTTTACGAGTACACCTCTTGTGCCGCCAATAACGGTTCCGGTTTCGAAGGCTTGGGTGATAATACTTATTTCTGGAACTGGACATGTGGTATCGTTTTAATTCTGAGTCGCTTCCTTCCTATTATCGGACAGGTTGCCATTGCCGGGCTACTGGCGCAGAAGAAATTCATACCGGAAAGTGCCGGTACGTTGAAGACGGATACATTGACTTTCGGAGTAATGACATTTGTAGTTATCTTCATTATTGCCGCTCTGTCATTCTTCCCGGTACATGCATTGAGTACGATTGCTGAACATTTAAGTTTGTAATACTGAATTAGAGAAGATATGAAAGATAATAAATCAGCTTCTTTGTTTCCAAAGGAGCAAGTTATAGAAAGTTTGAAACAATCATTCGTGAAACTGAACCCACGAATGATGATAAAGAATCCGATTATGTTTACGGTAGAGGTGGCTACGGTAGTCATGCTGCTTGTGACGCTCTACTCCATTGTTAATTCTTCACAGGGTTCGTTTGCTTACAACATTGCCGTGTTTATCATTCTGTTTATCACTTTGCTGTTTGCCAATTTTGCCGAAGCTATTGCAGAGGCACGTGGTAAAGCACAGGCCGACAGTTTGCGTAAGACTCGTGAAGAGACACCGGCAAAGAAAGTGGAAGGCAATAAAATCGTTACTGTCAGTTCTTCACAGTTGAAGAAAGGGGATGTGTTTGTCTGCGAGGCAGGAGACGTGATTCCTTCCGACGGTGAGATTATTGAAGGGTTGGCTTCTATTGATGAAAGTGCCATTACCGGTGAGTCTGCTCCGGTCATTCGTGAGGCAGGTGGCGACAAGAGTTCGGTAACAGGAGGTACGAAAGTACTGTCCGATCATATAAAGGTGATGGTGACTACCCAACCGGGAGAAAGTTTTCTTGATAAGATGATCGCATTGGTGGAAGGTGCTTCCCGCCAGAAAACCCCGAATGAGATTGCATTGACTATTTTGCTGGCAGGTTTTACGCTTGTTTTCGTCATTGTGTGTGTGACTTTGAAACCGTTTGCCGATTATAGTAATACGGTCATCACTATTGCTTCGCTTATTTCTTTGTTTGTGTGTCTGATCCCGACAACTATCGGTGGACTTCTCTCTGCCATCGGTATTGCCGGTATGGACCGTGCACTTCGCGCCAACGTGATTACTAAATCCGGTAAAGCGGTTGAAACTGCGGGCGATATTGATACATTACTGCTGGATAAAACGGGTACTATCACCATTGGTAATCGTAAAGCAACTCATTTCCATACAGCTCCGGGTGTCGATCTGCACGATTTTGTGGAAACTTGTCTGTTGTCTTCCTTATCCGATGAAACGCCGGAAGGTAAGTCTATCGTAGAATTGGGACGTGAGTCGGGCATTCGTATGCGTAATCTGAATACAACAGGAGCACGTATGATTAAGTTTACGGCTGAAACCAAATGTTCGGGAGTAGACCTGGCAGATGGAACGCAGATTCGTAAAGGTGCTTTTGATGCCATCCGTAAGATGGTGGAAGGTGACGGGAATGAATTTCCGAAAGAAGTGGAAGAGGTTATTTCTTCTATCTCAAGCAATGGTGGTACACCGCTGGTAGTATGTGTAAACAGAAAGGTGACTGGTGTTATTGAACTGCAGGATATTATCAAACCGGGTATTCAGGAACGTTTCGAACGTCTGCGTAAGATGGGAGTGAAGACGGTAATGGTGACAGGTGACAACCCGTTAACTGCAAAATATATTGCTGAAAAAGCCGGTGTGGATGATTTTATCGCCGAAGCGAAACCGGAAGATAAGATGGAATATATCAAGAAGGAACAGCAGGCTGGTAAATTGGTTGCAATGATGGGAGACGGAACGAACGATGCTCCTGCCCTGGCACAGGCCAATGTAGGTGTAGCCATGAATAGCGGTACACAGGCAGCGAAAGAAGCTGGTAATATGGTCGATTTGGATAACGACCCGACGAAGTTGATCGAGATTGTGGAAATCGGTAAACAATTACTGATGACACGTGGTACGCTGACTACTTTCTCTATCGCCAATGACGTAGCGAAATATTTTGCTATCGTTCCGGCCTTGTTTATGATCGCCATTCCCGAACTGGCTGCTCTGAATATCATGCATCTGCATAGTCCTGAAAGTGCTATTCTTTCGGCAGTCATTTTTAATGCGATTATTATTCCGATTCTGATTCCGTTGGCTTTGCGTGGTGTGCAATACAAGCCGATAGGTGCGAGTGCTTTGCTTCGCCGTAATCTGCTGATCTATGGTGTGGGTGGTGTGATTGCTCCTTTCGTGGGAATCAAATTGATAGATTTAGTAGTAGGTTTATTCTTTTAATTAAAAAACAATAGCAATGAAAACTTTATTGAAGTCATTAAAAATAACACTTGCTTTTTGTGTCTTTTTCTCCGTGTTCTATATCCTTATCTTGTGGCTGTTTGCACAGGTTGCAGGTCCTAACAAGGGAAATGCCGAAGTAGTCACACTAAACGGAAAAGTAGTGGGAGCGGCGAATGTCGGTCAGATGTTTACAAAGGATATTTACTTCTGGGGACGCCCTTCCTGTGCGGGCGACGGATATGATGCGACAAGTTCAGCCGGTAGCAACAAAGGACCTACGAATCAGGAATACTTGGACGAAGTAAAAGCGCGTATCGATACGTTCCTCGTTCATCATCCTTATTTGAGTCGTAAAGAGGTACCGGCGGAAATGGTGACGGCAAGTGGTTCAGGACTCGACCCGAATATCACTCCCCAATGTGCGTATGTACAGGTGAAAAGAGTTGCACAGGCTCGTGGATTGAGGGAGGAACAGGTGAAGTCAATAGTTGACGAGAGTATAGAAAAACCGTTATTGGGATTTTTGGGGACAGAAAAAGTGAATGTGTTGAAATTAAACATAGCGTTGGAAGAAAAAAGTGGTAAGTAAGTGAGAATCTGGATTAGATAATAAAAGTATGAAAAGTTTTTTTAGCAAAAAGAGTATTTTGAGAACAATGGCTGTGGCAGCCGTATGTATGTTGGGAGCAACTAGTGTGAAGGCACAGGAGTTTACCATACAAGGTGATTTTGTAAGTTCGTATGTATGGCGTGGTATCTATCAGGGTGGCGCAGCCTCCTTCCAGCCGACTTTAGGATTCAGCGCGGGCAATTTTTCTCTTACTGCATGGGGATCAACTAGTTTGAGTGAAAGTAATAAAGAAATAGACCTGACTGCGGCTTATAAATTTGGTGAAACAGGACCGGCGCTTTCTGTTGCGACTCTTTGGTGGGATGGACAGGGGGCCGGTAACTATTTCCATTTCAAGAGTGGAGATACAGGACATCATTTTGAAGCGGGATTAGCTTATACGCTTCCTGTTGAAAAATTCCCCTTGTCCATTGCGTGGTATACAATGTTTGCGGGTGCCGACAGAAAGATAAATGATAAAGGCGAAGATAAACAGGTGTATTCTTCGTATGTGGAGTTGAATTATCCGTTTAGCGTGAAAGGAGTTGATTTGAATGCTACTTGTGGCATGGTTCCTTATGAAACTCCGCAGTATAATGTGAATGGTTTTGCAGTAACGAACTTTGCTTTGAAAGCAACGAAAGCTATCAATTTTAATGATAAGTTTTCATTGCCTATATTTGTGCAAGCTATATGGAATCCGCGTTTGGAGGATGCCCATCTAGTATTTGGCGTAACTTTAAGGCCATAAAATAAACTCATGAATTTTTGTGAACCCGTGGTGATCGTGATGATTGCTACGGGTTAGGATGTTTAAAATAACAGAGCAACATAATGGATGATAGAGAACAAAGT
>ERZ773162.2818-NODE-2818-length-10286-cov-2.727202_pt1 | contig 10286 bp, 9 predicted proteins | sample MGYA00511113_ERZ773162 | MGnify/ENA primary metagenome ERZ773162 (study PRJEB29015, sample SAMEA2737807) | human gut metagenome | biome: human gut; feature: human-associated habitat; material: faeces | place: China | collected 2012 ... | reverse complement strand
ATGAACATTCTGTGCGCTTCGGACAAGGTGATCATCCCAGTAGAAGCGAGCCCGTGGGGGATGTTTGGCCTTGCAAATATGTTCGAATTTCTGAATGTAGTAAAGCAGATTTCGCCGGATCTTGAGGTTGCCGGAATTGCAGTGACCAAGGTGGATACCCGCAAGAATTACTTCAAACAGACAATGGAAACACTGCATCAGCTGGAGAGTATTTATGTATTTGAACATGTGATCCGTGTAGACAGCTCAGTAGAATGGTCACAGGACAACAGTGTTCCGGTAGTAGAATATAAGAAATCCAGCAGAAGCGCAAAAGAATATACAGAATTGGCAGAGGAGGTCATGAATCGTGTCAGTAGGTAAAGACAGCATCCTGCGTGCAGCAAATGCAGATGCAAAAACAACAGACGTAAAAGCAGAAGCAAAGCCGGCAGAGGAAGTAAAGGCTCCGGCAAAATCAGAGGCAGCGAAAGCACCGGCAGCAAAGAAAGCTCCTGCAAAGAGAACCGCAGCCAAAAAGACAACAACTGCGAAAAAAACAACAACCACAAAGAAGACAACGACAAGAAAGAAAACTGTGAAGACATCTGTTCTCACACCACAGAATTCTGAAGAACTTCAGGCAGCATTTGTGAAAAAAGCAGAGCCGGAAACGGTTGCAGGACCGGTTCACATCAACGAAGATCTGCCGGTATATCTTCTTTAACAAAAGGATTGTCAGAGGATAATTTTTTATAACGGTAAATAAGAGCAAATAAAAATCTGGTCATGCAGAGAATCCTATGAGATCTCCACAGACCAGATTTTTTATGTATTAAGACTTGTAGCTTCATTTTCTTTAAAAATATGTCTGAAAATAAAGCGTACGATCGGACCTGCATAGATCAGCTGCCAGAAGAATGCCATTGGGAAATTCATAGCAGTTGTCTGAAGCCATACTGCGACGAACTGACTTCCGGCATCCTTAAAGAGAATGGTTGCGGCAAGACTCATTAACGGGCACATGAAAGCAACAGAAGGAACGGAGATTGCAAGAATCTTGCTGAACGGATGGCTGTTTCTGAAATCAGTCATACGTGCAGCGCACATGAAAGCAAGCTTGGATACAATGAAGAAATCAAGGATGAAAGCAATCGGCCCCATGATCACAAGTTCATGAAATGCGGAGAGAAAAACTTCGTTTGACATACCGCCGATGTTGAGAGAGATGTTGTAACAGATCATCGCATAAACCATAAAAAATACCATAATGATCGTAAAAATAACTTCCTGAAATTTGTTTTTAGGCATAAAAAAACCTCCTTAAAATGATTAAATTGATACACTACTGTTTATAGTAAGTTACGTGAGCATGTGTTGTTCGTTAATCATTCATGGAGAATGTGCGTTTCAAATTAGACCATATTCAATTTTGCGTGGATTATATTAACACACAGAAAAAAAGATGTCAATTATAAATTTTGCAGTAAATAAAAACCAAAATACAAACTGGTCAGACCAAAATGGACAATTTTGTCAGAAAAGACAAAAAATTCTGCCCACAAATTCTGCCACATATTGTTTTATCTGTCGGAAATGTTATATACTGCGAACAGTTAAATGATCCGGCGAGTATGAAAACGAAAAACAGAAATACCCTGATGAGCACTGAGCATTTCAGTATTCATCAGGGTATTTTTTTGTATTTATCGGATCAAATGTAAATGACAGAAAATCAATCTGTGTCAGTCATTTTTTTCAGATGTTCGATGATTTGCTGAAGCATTGAGATGCTTTCTTCTATGCTATAAAAACAGTTTTCTTCCATATTTTCCAGATAGTCACGGAAAATTTCCACCAGTTTGGTTTCATTGATATTCAGTACAAGAATTTCTCCGACATTGTTTTTGAAGATCATCGTTCCGAAGTTTCCGCGGATGCAGAAATGAAGATTGGCAGGAAGATGATTCAGTGGTTTTTGAAGAAAACGGTAAGCACCGGATTCACAACATTTGCAGACTTCATTCAAGACATGGATTCTCTGGGCAATGGTCAGTGGGTGATAAAAAATCTCAGGAATTTCATCCGTACGTCCGGTTCGTACAAAATGCAAAAGCCCTTCGTAGGTAGAATAAATAAAAAACTGCTGATTCTGTATTTTGTACATGTTCATCTGAAAAGCCTGTTCAGCCAGCGGAAGGATCGATGTTGCCTGCGGAATTTCATAATTAAAGATAGCACGGAGCAGATCACCGGTAAAAAACGGTGTCAGGCAGGTTTCCGGCTGAATGCCGATCAGATCGTTTTCGGTAAATGCAGAGTTAAACATAGAACCAATCACCACAGCATGATTTTCCGGGGTAAGAGCCGCCGGAGTAAAAAACAGTGCACACTGATCCTGGTAGGAAGTATATATGCCATGAAGCATCCGGACAACTTCGGCAGAGCGGAAAAAGATTCCGGTCTGATAGTCGGAACTGCACAGCAGCGCAGCATCCGAAGTCAGGATCATACATGGATAAAGATTGAAACTGTGGTAATGTGCTTCGATCTTGTCGTAATAATAGTACAGCGAGTAGTCATGCCCTGCCATATAAAGCGGGAATACGCTGTGCAGATATTTCAGGTTGGTGAGCTGATGATCATCTGTAAAGGTTGTCTCGGTTCCAACGCATACAATCTGGCTGATCTTCAGCGAATCGGAAGGATTCAGGCTTGCAAGAAGATTAAACAGGAATTTGTAGTCCGGCTGCAAAAAGAGACTGATCTCACCGGAATCACGGTCTGCTTCCGAAAGGATCATCTGGTGGACATAATAGTTTATATGCTGCTGAGAAGTCAGTGAAATACAGTCGGACCGGTTTTCTGCATAAGTAACATCCGGAGTAAAAGAACAGCCGCAGAATTCTGAAGAAGGCTGATCCGGAAAATTGCAGATAAAACTTTCCACACTTTTTCTTTTATAATACGCATCTGCGCCGATTCTGGCGACATCCCAGCTTTCTTTTAATTTTTGCCATTCCATCGGAGAGAGATGCATAAACTGCGCCATTTTTTTTATGATTTCATCAGACGGAGGGTTACGCTTTCCACTGATAAATTTGTACATAGTTGAACGGTCTGTATCACAGTATTTTGCCATGGAATAGACCTTGATTTTTTTGTCATCGATAAATTGACTGAGTGTGTCGGAAAAAGCAGACATATAAGAAAACTCCTCATAGATTATTCGTTGATATAAGCATAGCATGAGATGCCCGAAAAGTCCTGTATTTATTGAAAAACAGTGGAAAAAATTTCTGAAAAAATCCGGAAAGACCGAAGAATGAATGTCGAACTTTATATGAAAAACACGAATAATATATGCAAAAATGACGCTGTAGGCTGCAATTCTGGAAGTTGTATACTCAATTACGCGCTGATAAACTATAGGTGTCACAGAAAACGGGGTAATGCTGAAACAGAAAGACATAAAAACTGTGACAAATATGAAAAAGGAGGAAGGGAGAAAAACGGAATGTTAAAAGGAATAAGAAAGATAATGGTATTCCTGTTGACGTTGGCTGTGGTCTTATCCTTTATCTGCCAGACAGATCCACAGATTTTTGCGCAGAATCCGGATGTTACTGACGATGAAGCAAAGGTGGCTGTTCAATCTGATGAGACGGCACTCCCTGAAGATGAGCAGACGGCAGAAGAGGGGTCGCAGGAGTCGGAACAAGCGGCACAGGAAGAAGTTACGAAAGAAGAAACACAGGAAAAAACTCAGGAGGCTGAGGCGATGCAGGCGAAGAATCCCGGGGCGGATGAAGCAGGTTCAGTCAGCGTACAGACAATTCTTATTGATCCGGAAACACACTTTACGGTAACCTGCCGTTTTTACAGAACAGAAGATAAGTCAGAAGATCCGATTAATACCCAGATTCTTTCTGAAAATGAAATTCCGGTAAAACCGCAGACACCGGCGGCATCCGGTGAAAATGCAGATAAGAAAAAATTCCTGGGGTGGTTCCGGGAAGACGGAACGGAATTTACAGCAGAGGATTTTTTGAAAACAGGTGCACAGATTGCCGGAAAACAGGACGGTAATCTCACAGAAAATGTGGAACTCGATCTTTTTGCAAAGTTCAGTAATGTACATTATGTCTATTACAAAACAGATAATGGAGAGCATGGAAGAATCCTTCATACAGAAGCATTGGCAGATGGTGAAAAAATTATACCTGTTTCAGAAAATTATGGATACAAAGCAGAGGTGGGATATGTATTTGCCGGCTGGTCAGAAAATGCAGAGGCCGATCAACCGGACAGTGAATATACGGTCAGCAGCACAGATGGTGATTTTATCCTTTATCCGGTAGTAAAAAAAGCAAGCTGGATACGCTTTGTATCAAATGGTGGAACAGCAGTAGATCCGCAGCTGGTTTCCTGTGGTGATAAATCGCAGAAGCCTTCTGATCCGATGAAAGCAGGATATATATTTGACGGATGGTTCACCGATGAAGCCTGCAGTCAGGCATACACATTTGGACAGACGGTGGAAACAGATCTTACTTTGTATGCGAAATGGAGAGAAGGAACTGCCGGCTACAAGGTTGTGTACTGGAAAGAAACACTGACGGATGGTGTGTATGATTATGTCAGTCAGGAGTCGGCAAGCGGTGCGACCGGAAGTACTGTGAAAGCAGATACTTATGGAAAAGCTGCAAGTTATTCCTGTTTTCATTATGATTCAAAGGCATCAAAAGATGTGACGATCGCAGGTGACGGCTCTACGGTGCTGAATGTGCGGTATGCGAGAAATTCTTATGTTTTTAAATTCCATCTGAATGACGGAAATGGAAGTATTCAGATCGGAGGAAAGACATATACAGGAAGTAATTATTCGTTTATTGCAAAATTCGGTGAAGCGATCGCAGACCGATGGCCGGCCGGTAATGATGTGCAATACAGGAACAGCAGCTGGGGATGGAACTGGTATTTTAATGGATGGAAAGGCGGAAAAAATACAGAAATACTTAAAACATCAAAACGCCAGACAGTTACAGAGGACTTAATAAGGACAGATAAAGACAATGAAATACAGAATTATACAGCAGACTGGAAATCAGATCTGTATAAATTGGATGTACGTTATTGGGGACAGAATGTAGACGATGATGAATATACGGAATTAACAGATTACAGTCAGTTTGTATATGCGGCAGGAACTTTTAATCCTAAAAATATTACGGGATATGATTATGAGAAGCAGGAAGTGACAGATGGTGGAAGGGAGAATGCATACCAAACGTACAACTTCTATTACACACGAAAAACATATGACCTCCAATTCTACAATGTCAGTCAGAAGCCGGTAAAAACAGTTCAATCTATTCGTTTCGAGAAGGATATTTCCGATCAGAACTGGACACCGCAGCCGCCGGATTCACTTCCGGAATATATGACGGAGTTTGCAGGATGGTATACGACACCGGGATGTGAGGAGGGCTCTGAATTTTCCTTCGAAAATGCACAAATGCCGGCATCCAATCTGGCACTTTATGCAAAGTGGACAGCAGAGATGATCACAGTTACATTTGTGACAGGAGAGAATGCAACACAGATTCCGGAACAACAGTTTGAAGCAGATCATGTGGCACAGAAGCCGGAAGATCCGGAGAGAACACACTACAGGTTTGTCGGCTGGACAATGGATGAGGCAGGAACGCGGCCATTTAACTTTGATCAGATTCTCACGAAGAATCTTACGTTGTATGCGCAGTGGGCAAATGAAGGCAGTTACACACTTACTTATGATGCAAATAACGGAGAAATAAATGCTCCGACATTGCTTGATGCCAGACGTTATGCGGGCGGTGCCAAAGCAAAAATGACAGAAATTCCGACAGACTGGGCGGTACCGGAAAACTCGAAAGGATTTCTATGCTGGAATACAGAGGCAGATGGTACCGGTACGGATTATTATCCGGGAAATGAATTTGTGATGCCGGAAGAGGATGTGATCCTTTATGCAAAATGGACACAGAAAAGGAAGACAATACTTACGTATGATTACAACGGCGGCATGGAGAATGGTCAGGAAAAAGCTGCCGATGTTGTCGAAATCGAAAATCCGAACGAGAGATATATAATTGATAACGATTGTGCAGAAGTAACGAAAAGAGGATATTACTTTGCAGGCTGGAGTACTTCTGCGGACGGAAGCGATGGAGTACTTCTGAAAAGCGGCGATGTGATCCGAATTGATACGCATGAAGAAGAAAGCAACGTGCTCTATGCGCAGTGGAAAGAGGAGACACCGGCTCCGATGGGTATCACAGATGAGCCGCTTCCGTTTGCAGTGATGTTACTTGCCGGAATCGGCATGGCGGGATTTCTGCTGAAACCATGGCGGAGAAGTAAATGAAAGCACTTCGTAATTTTCTGATCAGGCTGTTTTTGCTGATCGCGGTGATTGCAATTCTTTTCGGAGTGGTCTTTGGGCTAACACCTATGGCAAATGCAGATATGCAGCCGGCGGTATGTGCGGGTGATCTGATGCTTTATTACAGACTGGACAAAAATCTGAAAAGTGATGATGTTGTGGTATTCCAAAAGGAAGGTATACAGTATACCGGACGGATCGTAGCAGTCCCCGGAGATGTTGTGGAGATTACGGATGAGTCCGATTTAATGGTCAATGAAAGTGCGGTGACGGAAGAAAATATTTTTTATACGACACCGGCATATGATTCAGAGGTGGAATATCCGCTGACGCTGAAAGAAGATCAGTATTTTATTCTCTGCGACAACAGGGAAGGAGCAAAGGACAGCAGGTCTTTCGGGGCAGTTGATACAAGTGAAATAAAAGGAAAAGTCATTACCATCGTACGCCGTTCGGGTATCTGATGGATGAGTGACGGGGAAGCAAAAAAGATTACAGACAGGATAAGGTGAGAGTATGTGGCGGGATATAAAAGGATATGAAGGACTATATGAGATAAACGAAAATGCAGTTGTCCGCAGGGTGGACGGAACAGGAATTGACGGGAGAAAGGTTTCTACGCATGTGGTTGTGTCTTCACGTACGAAAAAAGGGACACGTTATATTGCACTTTGGAAGGAAGGCGGGCGCAGAACCTATATGCTCCATAAACTTTATGCGACAGCATTTCAGATGTCGGAAAATGAGGCGATACGGAGGCTGTACCGTGGTTTTACCGGAAACGGAGAAGCAATCCACAATGTATGCGGGACGCTACTTGAAAGTCTGAAACTTTACGAAAAAGAACAGGCGGAAGGAATGAATCGGAATGATGAGATCCTGTATATCCGTCAGTTTCTGGAAGAGCTGAAGACAGATATGGAAGAAAAAAACAGGTATCCGGAAGAAGTTCCGCAGAGGATGGCAGAGATGTAGCAGTAAAAAGATTTAAGGAGGAAATAAGTATGATGAGCAAAGCAAAATTTATGAAAAAAATGGCAGCTGTTGTGATGGCCGGTGCGATGATGACAGTAATGGCTGTGCCGGTCATGGCAGCGACCAGTCCGATCGGTGAAGGTGTTGACGGACTTAAGATTTCAAAGACACTCGAAAAATATGCAAACTCTTATATACCGAATACAGCTTTTAGTTTCGAGATTACTCCTGGTGCAGCGGATCTGGATAATAAAGTGGAGTCCGGTCCGGCAGGTGGTGTAACTTTTGGGAATGGATCGACGACAGGAAGTATTGAGTTTTCATCGGCAAAAGGTGACATTGGGAAAAACGAAGAAACGAAGAATGCAGCACTTACGGTCAATGTATCATCGTTTGCTGAACCGGGAATTTACCGTTATGTGATTAAAGAGAGTTCGACAAGTGGATTTGAAGGCATTGTTTATTCAGCAGAAAAAAAGATTCTGGATATCTACAAATATTCAGATGGTTCCTTTGATTATCGATTCTTTGATGAGGCAACCGGAGACAAACTGACGGAAGCAACTTTTACGAACACATATAATCATGCAGAAGGTCAGGTGCAGGATCTGACGGTATCAAAGACGGTAACCGGTAAGCTTGGCAACATGTCAAAAGAATTCGCATTTCATATTGCAATAAACAGCAGCAATGCCGGAGAAGTATATTATGTTACAAAAAATGGTGAAACAGCAATTGAACAGTGGGATGGAAGCAGTGCGGAAATCACGCTGAAATCCGGTGAAAGTGTTACAATTCATGGCCTTTCTGCAAATGATTCCTATACCATTACGGAGGATGAAGCAAATGCTAACGGCTATACAACTACCATTGCAAATGCAGGATCTTCTAAAGATGGTACTGCTGCCGGAAAAATTACGGCAGATACGAACGTCAGCTATACAAATGCAAAAGATGCAACACCTCCGATGGGTATTGTAATGGATATTGCTCCATATGCAATTATGGTAGTGGCAGCATTTGTCCTTGGATTTGCATTCCTTCGTGTCAGACACTACGGAAAAAAATGAAAATAATTGTTTTTGTAGCAAAGACAGGTGACTGGCTGGTCAGCTTTGTGGCGGCAATTCTGGCAACTGTGATGCTTTTGTACGGCGGCTACGCCCTGTGGGATACGGCAATGCTGTATCAGGGGGCGTTTGCCTCCGGAAATCTGATGAAATATAAACCGTCTGTGTCGGTGGATGAGGATGATGCAAGTCTGGAAGAACTTCTGGCGATCAATCCGGATGTCCGTGGCTGGCTGACGATAGACGGAACCCATGTGGATTATCCAATCGTACAGGGCGAAGATGATATGGAATATGTAAATAAAGATGTATATGGAGAGTTTTCATTGTCAGGGACCGCTTTTTTGGACAGTGAAAACACATCAGATTTCAGCGACTGTTATAATCTGCTCTTTGGGCATCATATGGCAAATGGTGCCATGTTTGGGGATGTGGCTCGTTTTACTGACAGGACTTATTTTGAAAAGCATCAGACCGGACGACTTTTTTATACGGATGGAAGCAGCGTCAAAATTACTTTGTATGCGTGTCTTCAGACGGATGCCTATGACAGTCTGGTGTATCGGCCGGAAGTCAGGAAGCAGGAAAACATGGCAGAACTCCTTGCATATATCCAAAAAGAAGCTGTGCAGTACCGGGACATCGGAATTACTGAGCAGGATCAGCTGATCGGGCTGTCGACCTGTGCTGAAGCAGAAACAAATGGCCGTGTGATCCTATTTGGGCGGCTTGAAAAAGAAAAGCAGGTGAATCAGACATGATAGAAAAATTAAAAAAGTTATGCAGGCTGATCTGCATTTCGGTGCTGATCGGGATACTGCTCTTTCCGGGTCAGGTGATGGCGGATACAGGAGAAAACAGCTGCCGGGTCACACTTCCGGTCTCGGTTATTTACAGAAATCAGAACAGCGCAGACCGCAGAGTTTTTGAGTATGTGCTCTCTGCAAAGGAAAGCGGTGTACCGATGCCGCAGGAGACAGAACTTCGTATTACAGTATCAAATGGAGTGGGCAGGGGTTCGTTTGGAATGAGCGAATATACGGAACCAGGAGAATACCATTATGAAATTTCTCAGAAATCCGGTTCTGTAAAAAATATAAGATATGATAAGAGTACCTATGAGGTGACGGTATATGTGCTGAATGATGGACAGGGTGGACTTGTATCAGAAGTCTGGGCATCGAAGAATGGGAGTGGAAGTAAAACGGATGCGATTCAGTTCGTGAATACAGGACTGACTGTAACACGGCATGCTGCGACACCGGTCACTACCCGGATGCCGGCAGTAAGACCGACTGCAGCGCTGAGAAGAGCAACGACTGTGCAGGGAAGACCGGGAGGCAGTACAACGGCTGTTTCACACAGTGTCAAAACCGTATCCAGTCCCAAGACGGAAGATAATACACCGCTTGAAGTATTTGTCGGAATCCTTGTCCTTTCGGGAGTGATGGCAGCGGCGATACTGGTACTCCGAAAACGGCAGAAAAAGCAGTAAAAGAGAAGAGGGAATTTGCTGTGGTAATGTTCCTGAAAGTAGTATAATACAAAAATACCGGTGGAATCGAATCAACATTCCACCGGTATCTGTAGTTCTGTAACATGCTGGGAAGTATCGTCTGTAAATCTATTTTCAGGTTTATTTGATCATTCATCCCAACCTTCATAAAATCTGATATTTACGGAAATATTCCGGACAATATCTCCGTCCTGAAGTTCCAGATCATCCTCGTCGGAAACCGGCGGAAGCTGGCAGTCATCCTCATCAAGTTCAAGTGTGATCCAGTTGTAGGCAGCAGCATTAGCCTCTTCGATGGCCTCGTCAAGTGTGTCGCCCT
>ERZ773162.2814-NODE-2814-length-10311-cov-4.077028_pt1 | contig 10311 bp, 20 predicted proteins | sample MGYA00511113_ERZ773162 | MGnify/ENA primary metagenome ERZ773162 (study PRJEB29015, sample SAMEA2737807) | human gut metagenome | biome: human gut; feature: human-associated habitat; material: faeces | place: China | collected 2012 ... | reverse complement strand
CCAGATAATCCTGAGTCGGTTTACCCGGACGAATACCCGGGATAAATCCACCCTGCTTCTTCATGTTGTCCGCTACCTCAATCGGATTGAAGGTAATGGAGGTATAGAAGTAAGCAAAGAATACATTCAGTACCACATACAGCACGAAACCAAGTGTGTATACCGGCTGATTCAGATTAAACCAGCTGCCCTGATTCAGGCCAGTGATAATCTTGCTGCCGATTCCGGTGCCGCCGGTTTTTCCCATAAAGGAAGCAACCATGGTGGGCATGGACATCAGGGAAGATGCGAAGATGACCGGAATAACGCCGGCAGTATTGACTTTCAGAGGAATGAAGCTGCTCTGTCCGCCAACCATCTTGCGGCCCTGCATTTTTTTGGAATACTGTACAGGAATCTTTCTGGTTGCATCATTCAGGACAATAACCAGAACGATTGTTACCAGAATAACGGCAATGATGATCACAGCTGCCAGCGCACCTTTTGCAACAGTCTGACCATCCTTGAAGACGAACATCTCAAAGAGGCTATTCATATCGCTGGGGATACGGGAAAGAATGTTGATCATCAGGACGATGGAAGTACCATTGCCTACGCCCTTTTCTGTGATACGCTCACCAATCCACATCAGGAAGGTAGAACCGGCAGTCAGAGCTGCCACAACAGTGATCACGGCACCCGCTTTGGTGATGAAGGTAGCGCTGGAGGAAGACATTGCAGGGATCAGACCCTGGTTTCCAAATCCAATCGCCATAGCTGTACCCTCGATGAGAGCCAGACCAACGGTCACATAACGGGTAATAGCAGTCAGTTTCTTTCTTCCATCCTCTCCGTCGCGCTGCATTTCCTCAAGCTGGGGAATTGCAATGGTCAGAAGCTGGATGATAATCGAAGATGTAATGTACGGTGTGATACTCAGAGCCAGAATAGACATCTGCTCAAAAGAACCTCCCGTGAAGGCATTGAAAAAGTTGAATGCCTCAGCACTCTGCTTTGCGAACCAGCTGGAAAAGTAGGTTCGATCAACGCCCGGGCAGGGCAGCTGGGATCCAAGACGGATCACCAGCAGCATCATGAAGGTAAAGAACAACCGCTGCCTAAGGTCTTTCACCTTTAAGGCGTTACGCAGTGTTGCTAACATTAGATCACCTCTGCTTTTCCACCAAGAGCCTCAATTTTAGCTGCTGCACTTGCAGAAAAAGCGTTTGCCTGTACAGTGAGTTTCTTGGTTAACTCTCCATTTCCAAGGATCTTAACTCCGTCTTTCGGGTTTTTAACAACACCCTCTGCAATAAGAGTCTCAACAGAAACTACGCTGTCATTTTCGAATCTTTCCAGAGCGCTTAAGTTAATTGCAACGATCTCTTTTGTATTGCGATTAGTAAAGCCTCTCTTCGGAAGTCTTCTGTATAAAGGCATCTGACCGCCTTCAAAGCCCGGTCTCGGAGCTCCTGAACGAGCTTTCTGACCCTTATGACCTTTACCTGCTGTCTTACCGTTTCCTGAACCGTGTCCACGGCCTCTTCTGAAGTTATTGCTCTGTCTGGAGCCTTCAGCGTACTGTAAATTCGATAAGTCCATTGTGGCACCTCCTTACTGTCTGATAATTAGATTTCTTCCACTTTTACTAAGTGTCTTACATGCCAGATCATTCCACGAACTGCATCGTTATCCGGCATCTCAACAGTCTTGTTTACTTTCTTAAGACCAAGAGCTTCTACCGTAGCTTTCTGCTTCGGGATAGCGCCGATAGGAGATTTTACTAATGTGATCTTTAATTTCTCTGCCATTTTCATTCTCCTCCTTATGCCATGATCTCGTCAACAGACTTACCACGTTTCTTAGCGATCTCCTCCGGAGAGGTCAGACCAGCCAGACCTTCGATAGTAGCCAGTACAACATTCTGTTTATTGTTTGATCCCAGAGATTTGGTACGGATATTCTTGATACCAGCAAGCTCTACAACGGCACGTGCAGGACCTCCTGCGATGATACCGGTACCTTCCGGGGATTTCTTCAGCAGTACGGAAGCACTTCCGAATTTGCCCAGGTTATCGTGCGGGATACTATTGTTTTCGTCTCTAACAACGGTTACCAGCTTCTTGGTTGCGTCCTCTTTGCCCTTACGGATTGCTTCCGGGATTTCTTTTGCTTTTCCAAGACCAACACCTACATGGCCATTCATGTCGCCAACTACCACAAGAGCAGTAAAACGCATGGTGTTGCCACCTTTGGTGACCTTGGTTACACGTTTGATGGACACAACTTTATCAGTTAATTCTAACTGACTTGCATCAATGATTTCATGTCTCATGTGTCTTTCCTTCCTTTCCTAGAATTCCAATCCTGCTTCGCGAGCTGCCTCAGCCAGAGCTGCGATCTTACCCTGATAAATGAATCCTCCACGGTCAAATACAACCTCTTTGATTCCTTTTTCCAGAGCTTTCTCTGCAATTACCTTACCCAGGTATGCTGCTGCATCCACGTTGTTGGTTTTCTCCAGCTCAGCTTTCACATCCTTCTGAAGGGTGGAAGCAGATACCAGAGTGTTTCCTACAGTGTCATCAATGATCTGAGCATACATATGATTGTTGCTTCTGAACACTGCCAGACGCGGTCTCTCTGCAGTTCCGCTGATATGGTTACGCAATCTGTAATGTTTCTTAGCGCGAACTTCGCTTCTTGATTTCTTACTAACCATCTTTACACTCTCCTTATTTATTTCTTACCGGTCTTACCAACTTTACGTCTGATGACTTCGGTCTCATACTTGATTCCCTTGCCCTTATACGGCTCAGGTCTTCTCTTGTCACGGATCTCGGCTGCATACTGTCCAACCTTCTCCTTGTCGATTCCTTTTACGGTGATCTTGTTGCCATCTACAACAGCCTCAAGACCTTCCGGATCAGTCATCTCAACCGGATGGGAATAACCCAGGTTCAGAGTCAGCTTTTTGCCGGATTTGGAACAACGATAGCCGACACCGTTTACTTCCAGCACTTTCTCATAACCAGTGTGTACACCAGTTACCATGTTGGAAATCAGGGTTCTTGTCAAACCGTGTAAAGATTTCATTTTTTTCAGATCGTTCGGTCTGGTCACTACTACATGGCCATCCTCAACTTTAATGCTCATTTCTGCGGGAAGTACTCTCTCAAGAGTTCCCTTCGGACCTTTTACAGTCACTTTGTTTCCCTCGGCAACAGTTACTGTTACACCTTCCGGGATTGCTACCGGTAATCTTCCGATACGGGACATAATAAAATCCTCCTTACTTAGATTTTCGGAAGGAGCACCTGGGCTCCTTCTGTTTTCAGTGAGTTTCTAATGAAGTACTTTCGTACTACCAAACGAATGCAAGAACCTCTCCACCTACGTTAAGTTCTCTTGCCTTCTTGTCGGTCATAACACCTTTGTTGGTGGAAACAATAGCGATTCCCAGTCCACCAAGTACTTTCGGCATGTTCTCTTTGCTAGCGTATACACGCAGACCCGGTTTGGAAATGCGCTTCAGACCAGCGATGATCTTGTCATTCTTATCTTTGCCATACTTCAGAGTGATATGAATATCTTTGAAGTTGCCATTGTCTACCAGATCATATTTTGCAATATATCCTTCGTCAACCAGGATGTTTGCGATAGCAATTTTCATCTTGGATGCCGGTACATCTACTGTATCATGCTTTGCAGTGTTTGCATTACGAATTCTTGTAAGCATATCTGCGATCGGATCATTCGTTGTCATTTTATATAGCCTCCTTCCTTACCAGCTTGCTTTCTTCACGCCCGGGATCTGGCCTGCATAAGCCAGCTCACGGAAACAAATTCTGCAGATTCCGTATTTTCTTAAATATGCATGCGGACGGCCACAGATTCTGCAGCGGCTATATTCTCTAGTAGAGAATTTCTGTTTACGCTGCTGTTTGATTTTCATCGATGTCTTAGCCATGAAATTCCCTCCTATCTTGCGAATGGCATATTGAATAAGCTTAACAGATGACGAGCTTCCTCATCAGTCTTAGCGGTAGTAACGAAGATGATATCCATACCTCTTACTTTGTCCACTTTATCATATTCAATTTCCGGGAAGATCAACTGCTCTTTAATTCCAAGTGCGTAGTTTCCTCTACCGTCAAATGCGTTCGGGTTTACACCACGGAAGTCACGCACACGCGGGAGTGCCAGGTTTACCAGACGATCTACGAACTCGTACATTTTCTCACCACGAAGGGTTACTTTACAACCGATCGGCATACCCTCACGGATTTTGAAGTTTGCAACGGAGTTCTTTGCTCTGGTAAGAACTACTTTCTGTCCAGCGATGGTCTCCAGATCTTTCACTGCAGAATCCAGAACTTTAGCATTCTCTTTTGCCTCGCCGACACCCATGTTGATAACAACTTTGTCAAGCTTCGGCACTTCCATAATGTTTTTATATCCAAATTTTTTGATCATAGCATCTACGATCTCATTTTTGTACTGCTCACTGAGTCTACTCAACTTCTCCAGACCTCCTTCCTCAAATATTAGTCGATAACCTTACCGGTTGCTTTTGCAACGCGGACTTTCTTGTCTCCGTCCATCTTGAAACCGATTCTGGAAACTTTTCCTTCGCTTACGAACATAACGTTAGAAGCGTCGATCGGTCCTTCCTGATGTACGATTCCGCCCTGCTGGTTAGCCGGTGACGGTTTGGTGTGTTTTGTAATCATGTTTACACCCTCTACGAGGACGGTGTTGTTTTTGTGATTAACAGCGATAACCTTGCCTTCGCTTCCTTTGTCAGTACCGGCAATGACTCTGACGGTGTCGCCTTTTTTAATTTTCATTGTAGACATATTCCGATACCTCCTATAATACTTCCGGAGCAAGGGATACGATCTTCATGAACTGTTTCTCACGAAGCTCTCTAGCTACCGGTCCAAAGATACGGGTTCCTCTCGGGTTCTTATCCTCTTTGATGATTACTGCTGCGTTCTCATCAAATTTGATATAAGAACCGTCTTTGCGGCGAGCACCTTTTACGGTACGAACCACAACTGCTTTAACTACATCACCCTTCTTTACAACTCCGCCGGGTGTTGCATCTTTAACGCTGGCAACGATTACATCGCCGATGTTTGCATATCTTCTTGTAGAGCCGCCCATAACGCGGATGCAGAGCAATTCTTTTGCACCGGTGTTATCAGCAACTTTGAGTCTTGTTTCCTGCTGTACCAATTTCTACATCCTCCTTATCTGGCTTTTTCAACAATGCTAACCAGTCTCCATCTCTTGTCCTTAGACAGCGGTCTGGTCTCCATAACTTTTACGGTATCACCGATTCCGCACTCGTTATTCTCATCGTGTGCTTTTAATTTATAGGTCTTTTTAACGATCTTTCCGTAGAGCGGATGTTTTACATGGTTCTCTACTGCAACTACGATAGTTTTATCCATCTTGTCACTTACCACTTTACCGATACGGGTTTTTCTAAGATTTCTTTCCACGATTATTCTCCTTTCTCAAACTGAAGCTTCCGAAACTTACGCGTTCTTCTGTGCGATAACAGTCTGAATCCGGGCAATGTTCTTACGAACCTCTCTGATTCTTGCTGTGTTATCGAGCTGGTTGGTTGCGTTCTGGAATCTCAGGTTGAAAAGTTCCTTTTTCGCAGCTACTAATTCAGTATTTAACTCAGCAGCCGATTTTGCTTTCAAATCTTCTACATACTTATTCATTTTCACTGTTATCACCGCCTTCTAAGTCTGCACGAGAAACGACTTTGCATTTGCAGGGTAACTTATGGGTAGCGAGACGTAATGCTTCTTTAGCGATCTCCTCAGATACGCCAGAGATTTCGAACATTACGCGTCCCGGTTTAACTACTGCTACCCAGTACTCCAGAGTTCCTTTACCAGAACCCATACGGGTCTCAGCCGGTTTGTTGGTTACCGGTTTATCCGGGAAAATCTTAATCCAAACTTTACCACCACGTTTGATGTAACGGGTCATAGCTACACGGGCTGCCTCGATCTGGTTGGATTTGATCCAAGCCGGCTCAAGAGCAACGATACCATATTCACCGTTTGTAATCTTATTACCTCTGAGCGCCTTACCGGTCATAGTACCGCGGAACTGTTTACGGCGCTTTACTCTTTTTGGCATTAACATTATTTATCGCTCCCTTCCTTTGCTGCCTTCTTGGGAAGAACCTCGCCTTTGTAGACCCAAACCTTAACACCGATCTTACCGTAGGTGGTGTCTGCCTCAGCGAATCCATAGTCAATATCTGCTCTCAGTGTATGAAGCGGAATCGTACCCTCGGAGTAGGTCTCGGTACGAGCCATATCAGCTCCGCCCAGACGTCCGGAACAGCAAGCTTTGATTCCCTTTGCACCGCTCTTCATTGCACGTCCCATGCAAGATTTCATTGCACGACGGAATGTGATACGGTTCTCCAGCTGCTGAGCGATGTTCTCAGCTACCAGCTGTGCTTCTCTGTCAACTTTTTTGATCTCTTTGATATCTACAACTACTTTTTTGGTAGTCATTTTCTGGAGCTCTGCTCTTACTTTCTCAATCTCAGATCCACCTTTACCGATGATCATACCCGGTTTAGCAGTGGAGATGATGATCTTAACGCGATCGGAGGTTCTCTCAATTTCAATCTTGGAAACTCCTGCGCTGTACAGTTTCTTCTTCAGGAACTTTCTGATCTGATAATCTTCTACCAGGCAGTCTGCGAAGTCGCCTTCAGCATACCACTTGGAGTCCCAGTCTTTAATTACGCCGACTCTGAGGCCGTGCGGATTAACTTTCTGTCCCATGATGTTCCTCCTTATTTCTTCTCATCCAGCACGATGGTGATATGGCTCATACGTTTTTCAATACGATAAGCGCGGCCCTGTGCTCTCGGTCTGATTCTCTTCATGGTCGGTCCTTTATCTGCATAGCATTCTGCAACATAAAGAGTGTCAGCGTGCATTCCGTTGTTGTTCTCCGCATTCGCGATAGCGGATTTTAATAATTTCTCTATTAATGTAGAAGCGTATCTCGGATTGTAGGTTACGATTCCGAGTGCTGTCTGTACATCTTTACCTCTGATGGCATCTAATACGAAGCATGCCTTCTGGACAGAAACGCGAGCGTAAGATAACTTAGCTGACGGTCTGGTATCCTTCTGGGCATTTCTTTCTCTTTTAATCTGACTTCTGGATCCTTTTGCCATTAGATGAAACCTCCTTCCAAATTTTAGCGACTAACGTCTGGACTTCTTCTCGTCTTTGCCATGTCCTCTGTAGGTTCTGGTCGGAACGAACTCTCCGAGTTTGTGTCCTACCATATCCTCGGTAACGTATACCGGCACATGTTTTCTTCCATCATGAACTGCAATTGTATGGGAAACCATCTGCGGGAAAATGGTGGAACGGCGAGACCAGGTCTTGATCACAGCCTTGCTTCCGCTTGCGTTCATCGCATCTACTTTTTTCAGTAAGCTTGCATCTGCAAATGGTCCTTTTTTTAATGAACGAGCCATTAGTGAAACCTCCTATTCCTTATTTAAAAGTTCTGCCGTCTCTTCTTCTAACGATCAGCTTGTTGGACTTCTTGTTCTTCTTTCTTGTCTTCAGACCAAGTGCCGGTTTACCCCAAGGTGTGCACGGACCCGGACGACCGATACCAGTCTTTCCTTCTCCACCACCATGCGGATGATCGTTCGGGTTCATGACGGAACCACGAACAGTAGGTCTAATTCCCATGTGACGTTTACGACCAGCTTTACCAACGTTGATCAGGTTGTGCTCACCATTACCTACAACACCAACGGTTGCACGGCAATTCAGCGGAACCATTCTCATCTCGCCGGACGGCATTCTCAGGGTAGCATATTTGCCTTCCTTAGCCATCAGCTGAGCGCTGTTACCAGCAGAACGAACCAGCTGTCCGCCCTTACCAGCATATAACTCTACGTTATGAACCATAGTACCAACCGGAATATTCTCCAGCGGCAGGCAGTTACCGGTATGAACCTCTGCCTCCGGTCCATTCATGATTACCATTCCAACTTTCAGTCCCTGCGGAGCAAGGATGTAAGATTTCTCACCATCTGCGTAGCAGATCAGTGCAATGTTAGCAGTTCTGTTCGGATCGTACTCGATACCAACAACAGTTGCCGGGATTCCATCTTTTCTTCTCTTGAAATCGATGATTCTATATTTTCTTCTAGATCCGCCTCCGCGGTGTCTTACAGTGATTTTACCCTGAGCATTACGTCCAGCGTTCTTCTTAAGAGAAACAACCAGTGATTTCTCCGGAGCGCTCTTGGTGATCTCCGCGAAATCGTAACCGGACATATTTCTTCTGGAAGGTGTATATGGGCGGTATGTTTTGATTCCCATTACTTTATCTCCTTTCGATGTCTACGATATTGTCGTGCTCGTATGCACATAGTTTTTATAAGCTGTTACTTACAGTCCCTCAAAGATCTCGATGTCTTTGCTGTCTGCAGTCAGCTGAATGATAGCTTTTTTGGTTTTAGCGGTTTTACCGGTAACCATGCCACGTCTTTTATTTTTTCCATCACAGTTCATGGTGTTTACAGATTTTACTTTTGCTCCTGCAAACATTTTCTCAACTGCTTCCTTAACCTGGGACTTGGTTGCGTCCACATGTACAAGGAATGTATATTTTTTCTCTCCCATAGCAGCCATGCTCTTCTCGGTGATGACCGGTTTGAGGATTACATCATAGTATTTGATATCAGCCATTATGCATATACCTCCTCGATGGTTGCGACAGCTGCCTTCGTAACAACAACAGTGTTGTATTTCAGAATGTCATACACATTGATGGTGTTGGTCAGAGCCGTCTGAACATTAGCAATGTTTCTGGCAGATTTAACGACATTTGCATCATTCTCATTGAGAACGATCAGTGCCTTGGATACGTTCAGTGCATCCAGAACTGCCTGCATCTTCTTAGTTTTGATCTCGTCGAACTTCAGCTCGTCAAGAACGATAAATTTATTTTCATTTACACAGTTGGTCAGAACAGATTTCAGAGCCAGTCTCTTTTCTTTCTTGTTCAGACGGATGGTGTAATCTCTCGGAGTCGGAGCGAATACTACGCCGCCGCCAGTCCACTGCGGAGCTCTTGTTGAACCCTGACGAGCATGTCCGGTTCCTTTCTGTCTCCACGGTTTTCTTCCGCCGCCAGAAACCTCAGAACGTGTCTTTGCTTTCTGAGTTCCCTGTCTTTTATTTGCAAGCTGAGCAACGACTGCCATGTGTACCAGATGCTCGTTTACTTCAACACCAAACACTGCATCGCTTAACTCGATCTTGTCTACTTCTTTGCCTTCCATATTATAAACAGATACGTTTGCCATTTATGTGTTCCTCCTTTCCCTCAAACCTTATTTACCGGATTTAACGGTTTCTTTGATGGTAACTAAGGCTTTCTTGGGTCCTGGTACCGCACCTTTTACCAACAGTAAGTTGTTCTCTGCATCAACACGAACTACTTCCAGATTCTGGATAGTGATCTGTTTGGATCCCATATGTCCAGGCATTCCTTTTCCTTTGAATACTTTACTCGGATCGGAGCAAGCACCGTTGGAACCCTGATGACGATGGAATTTAGAACCGTGAGCCATCGGTCCTCTGTGCTGACCAAGTCTCTTGATTGCACCCTGGAATCCTTTTCCTTTGGAAACTGCTGTTGCATCGATCTTATCGCCAGCAGCGAAGATGTCAGCTTTGATCTCCTGTGCAAGAGCATACTCTGCAGCATTCTCTAATTTCAGCTCTCTGACAAATTTCTTGTAAGCAACGCCTGCTTTGTCAAAGTGGCCTTTCTGCGGTTTGTTCACCAGTTTTTCTCTGGTATCAACGAATCCAACCTGAACAGCGTTGTAACCGTCGTTCTCAACAGTCTTAACCTGTGTTACTACACACGGGCCAGCCTGAAGTACGGTAACCGGTGTGAGCACACCGTCTTCGTTGAAGATCTGAGTCATTCCGACTTTTGTAGCTAAGATAGCTTTCTTCATTCTTGTTTCCTCCTGTTCTCTCTACAGCGGAACGCCGAAGCGTTCATTCTAGCCGCAGGAATTATTTGTTTTTCATTTTAATATCAACATACACACCAGCAGGCATCTCAAGACGTGACAGAGCGTCAACAGTCTTCTGCGTCGGTGCGATGATATCAATCAGTCTCTTGTGAGTTCTCTGCTCGAACTGCTCTCTGGAATCTTTATATTTGTGTACTGCACGAAGGATGGTTACTACTTCCTTCTTAGTCGGCAGCGGCACCGGTCCGCTCACCTTA
>ERZ773162.2812-NODE-2812-length-10320-cov-2.555285_pt1 | contig 10320 bp, 9 predicted proteins | sample MGYA00511113_ERZ773162 | MGnify/ENA primary metagenome ERZ773162 (study PRJEB29015, sample SAMEA2737807) | human gut metagenome | biome: human gut; feature: human-associated habitat; material: faeces | place: China | collected 2012 ... | reverse complement strand
ATATCCGGTGGAACAGGTGGCGACTCCCGAAGGCTATGCCCGTAATCCGGAGTTGGTTATCAACTTTTATAACGAGCGTCGCAAGCAATTGCTGGATGTAAAGCCGAATGCCGGACACATCGGGCTTGCAGAGCTGGAAAAGGACTTCAATGTAACGGTCGTTACGCAGAATGTCGATAATCTGCACGAGCGTGCCGGGAGCAAACGCGTGATTCATCTGCATGGCGAGCTGACAAAGGTCTGTTCCAGTCGCGACCCTTATAATCCGCACTACATAAAGGAACTGAAACCGGATGAGTACGAAGTGAAGTTGGGAGATAAAGCCGGCGACGGTACTCAGCTTCGTCCGTTTATCGTTTGGTTCGGCGAGTCGGTTCCTGAGATTGAAACGGCTGTGGATTATGTGGAGAAAGCGGATATATTCGTCATTATCGGTACTTCGATGAATGTATATCCGGCTGCCGGATTGCTCAACTATGTGCCTCGCGATGCCGAAGTGTACCTGATAGACCCTAAGCCGGTGGATGTACATTCCATGCGGCAGATACATGTAATTCAAAAAGGAGCATCGGAAGGCGTGCAGGAGTTGCGCTCGTTGCTTAAACCTTAGGCGTGCCGTTCACAGTCTATGTATGTGCCACTTTAATGGCACGCTTATGCCTATATGCTGGCACAAGATTGCCAATGAAGTGGCACATACAATTTTCAAGCTGTACGGATTATTTTTTCAGTACCGCCCTCAGTACGAACCAGACATGATAGGCTGCCGTGCTTATCAGACCGTAATATTGCGCCATAATGCGGAAACGTTCTTTAAGCGAGGCTTTCCTGTTTTGGGTAGTCATGCCCTCGTCCAGATAGTCTATTATCGTGAGGCGGGTATTGTGCAGCGTGTGTGCCTTTTTCATGATGCGGATGCACCAGTCAAAGTCGGCGGAGAAGCGGTACTTCAGGTTATACGGTTCTACTAAAGTGCGTTTGGCAAAGAAGGCCTGATGGCAGACAAGCATCCCTTGTCTGAAGCTTTTCCATGTCAGCGTTTCCGGGGCGGAAAGACGGCGCATACGTACGAAATGCCCTTCTTTGTCCACCAGGGCCGTTTCACCGTACATCACATCGGGCAGCTCGCTTCCCGGCAGCGTATGTACCATTTGCTGCAGTGTATCGTCTTCGTGGAAGCTGTCGCCGGCATTAAGGAAGCAGAGGTAATCGCCCGTAGCCAGTCGGATGCCTTTGTTCATGGCATCGTACAGGCCTTTATCGGGTTCGCTTGTCACCTTTGCGATGTGATCCTTATAACGGTCTATGATAGAGAGTGTCTTATCCTTCGACGCTCCATCCACAATGATATACTCCACGTGGCGGTAGGTTTGCGAGATAACGCTCTGGATGGTATCTTCCAATACCGCTTCGGCATTGTAGGTCACGGTAATGACGCTGAACTTGGGGGTGGGGTGGTTATGCATTTCTTCCGGTGACTTTGTTGTACAGGTCAATATATTTCTTAGCGATGGCGCTTTCCGAATAGTGGGTGACGGCCTTCCGGCAGGCCTGCTCGGCGAGGCTGGGATAATCCGGGTCGGTAAGTGTCCAGTAGATGCCGTTGGCAAAATCCTCGGACGACTTGTATTGCGCCACGTATCCGTTGTGCAGGTGGTCTATCATTTCGGGAATGCCGCCCACGTTGAATCCGACGCAGGGAATGCCGCATGCCATGGCTTCCATAATCATGTTGGGCAGGTTCTCTTCCAGCGAAGGGGTGACGAAGAGGTCTACCGCATTGTATATGTTTACCAACTGGTGTTCGTTGCTCACAAAGTCCAGCGGATAGACCTTGAAAGGCAGCAGGTTGGCCAGTTGCTGCGACTCTTTGCCGAAAATGACGACGCCGAGCTTCGTTTTCAGTTCGGGGTGCTTTTCCGCCAGTAGTGCGCACGATTCTACCAGGTAGTCGATGCCTTTCCGTTTGTCCGTTGTTTTCACCGAACCGAACAGTACGAGTCTGGCGTCCTGCGGCAGTTGGCATCTGTTGCGTGCTTCTTGCTTGTTGTGCGGCTTAAACAGGTTGGTATTGATAGGGTTGGGAATGCAGGTAATCGTGTGTCCGGCGAGCAGGGCGCTTTTCTTGGCCAGTCCTTCCAGCCAGTGGCTGCATGTTACGAAATTGATGTGCCGTCCCTGATACAACTCCTGCTTCTTGCGGAAAGTCCGGTAGGAGAGGTCTTTTCTGCTGCCGTTGCCGTGGATGAAAGGACAGTTGCCACCCTCCTGCTGATAGCGGGTGCACTCGCGGGCATGGTGGCAGATGCCGGTGCACGGCCACATGTCGTGCATGGTCCATACCACGGGTTTGCCTGAGGCAAGGATTTTCTCGATGTTCTTTAAAGATAACATTCCCTGGTTTATCCAGTGGAGATGAATGACATCCGCCTGCTGGAACTCCGGAAGAGAGGTAATGTCCGTACCTGTATTGGCGATGTCCACGGCAAAGATATTCTCCTTTTTGAAGCGGTTGGCTTTCCATATGACGATACGCTCCCATACGAATTTCCATATCATGCGCCAGTTGTAGTTTAATGAAACCACGGTGATTTGGTCGGTCTGCTTGTCGCGTACCAGAAGTTTGGCCTTGATGCCGTTGTTCTTGAGCGACTCCATCAGTCTGCTGGCCGCTACGGCTGCCCCGCCGATGCGTTCGGATGTATTGATTAATAGTACTCTCATTTTTGCGGAATGTTTGGACAAAAGTACTGCTTTTGCCGCTTTCTGCTCTATAAATCTTTTATTTTTTTAGTCTGTAACCGCTAAACTCCCTATCTTTGCCGAGGTTAAAAGCTCGTAATGCCGGGAGCAGTGGAGATGTTGCGCTGAGCAACGGATTGAACGTCGTGGAAAACGAGTTTTTCGCCGGAAGAAACCTGGAGTTCATCGGTAGAAAATAAATGTGAATATGGGAGATAAAGGAATGAAAAAGCTGGAGCTACTGTGGCAGACTTTCCTGAGCGTGGTGAAGATTCTGCTACAATCCAAATGGCGTACGCACCTACCGTCGTCGTTCAGTAATCCGGAAGAGCTGTTGATACTTGCCAACGGTCCTTCATTGAACCGTACGGTTCGGGAAGCTCCGGACTTTGTACAGGGCAAGACGCTGCTGGCGGTGAATTTCTGCGTTACTTCCCCGATGTTCGAGCAGCTCCGCCCGGAGATATATCTGATAGCCGACCCTCTGTTCTGGATTGTTCCCGAGAAGCGGGTACAATTGTTCCGGACGCTTGCCGAAAAAACCGCTTGGCCGATGAGTCTGTTTATTCCCGCCCGTGCTTTGAAGAATAAAGAGTGGCAGCCTATGTTGGCGGGCAACAGGAATATCCGCCTCTGCATTTACAATACCACTCCGATAGAAGGTGTGCAGGGATTCTGCAACTGGGTATTCGCTAAGGGTTGGGGTGTGCCCCGTCCGCACAACGTACTGATTCCTTCTATTGCCATCGGGTTGCGTCTGCCTTTCAAGAAAATTTATCTGGCAGGCGCCGATCACTCCTGGTTGCCGGAAATCACGGTGACGGACGACAACGTGGTACTGATGCACCAAAAACATTTCTATGACCAGAATAAGTCGCAGGCGGCAACGGTGATGCAGGAGAATCTGCATAGCGCACGGCTTTATACGATACTCTACCACATGTATGTGGCCTTTAAGTCCTACTTCGTGCTCGAAGCCTATGCGCGCCGGTTGGGCAAGGAAGTGATCAACGTTACGCCGGGCAGTTATATAGACGCTTTTAAACGAATGAAAGTATGAAAGACGGAATCATCATCCAGGCACGTACCGGCTCTACCCGGTTGCATAATAAAATACTGCTCCCTTTCTATGGCGGGCAGCGCATTATCGACATTTTAATCGGAAATATCAAGCAGGCCTGCGCCGATAAGACCATTGTGCTTGCCACTACCGACCGTCCGCAGGATGATATACTGGCAGAGGTTGCCCGCGAAGCTGGTATCTGTTGCTACCGGGGAGACGAGGACAATGTACTCGACCGCTTTATCCGGGCTGCCGAAACATTCAACCTTGACCGCTTTATCCGTGTCTGTTCGGACAATCCTTTCCTGCGTCCCGACAGCTTCCGGGCTTTCTTCAAGGAGCACGATACCCGCCCGGCAGATTATATCGCTTACGGTTTTGCAGACGGCCGCCCCACTATCAAATCTCATTTGGGCTTGTTTGCCGAGCTGACGACTGCCGATGCCCTGCGCCGTGCAGCCGCCGCTACACAGGAAAAACTGTACATAGAGCACGTTACAATTTATCTCTATACACATCCCGAAGCGTTCAGCGTTCGCCTGCTTCCGTTGCCCGATGAGCTGGAAGGGCGGTTGGATCTTCGCTTTACGCTCGATACAATGGAGGATTTCACCCTGTTGCAAGAGCTTTACGTCGCTTTCTGCGAGCAGACCGACCATAGCATCCATGCACTGCTCCGGTTGGTGGAGACACATCCGGAGTATAGGGTCAAAATGCTGGAAAATATAGCGAAAAACGAGAAATAAGCTCCGGCTTTATCGCAGGGAGACTTCTTGGAAAAGGAAAAGATTATGCTGCCGGGAAGAGGCCGGAAACAGTCGCTGACCGGACTCCATTCAGCCACTGACTGAAAGGGGGATGACTCCCTGACTGAGTGCCTTTCACTCCCTGACTCATTGTCCCCCTTTCTACAGTGTATTGTGGCAGGGAAGGAAGATAGATTTGATGATAGTAAACAAAAATAACAGTTGCCGAATGAAGAGTACATACATTATCGGAGAAATAGGACAGAACCATAACGGTTCCGTCGATATCGCCAAGTTGATTGTAGACCTGGTGTCACGTCCCGTACGCGAAGAAGTCTTTAATCTGGAACTCCGTCCTATGGACGCGGTAAAGATGACCAAGCGGGATTTGAATGAAGAACTGACCGATTCGCAGATGAACCGTCCGTACGACTCTCCCCACTCTTTCGGACGCACCTATGGCGAGCACCGCGCTTATCTGGAACTGACGGACGAGGAGCATTTTGAAGTTTACAAGCATGCCAAGTCATTGGGCCTGGACTTCGTGGAAACACTGTGCTCAAAAGGCTGCATGTCTTTATTGAAGCTCTTTACGCCCGACCGCCTCAAGGTGGCAAGCCGCGACCTTACCAACCTGCCGCTGTTGGAAGTGATGGCGGAAACCAGGATTCCTATCATCCTTTCCACCGGTATGGCAGGCAAGAAGGAACTGGACGATGCTCTGGAGGTTATTACCCGTTATCACAACGATATATCCATACTGCATTGCGTATCGCAGTATCCCACTCAGCCCGATAATCTGAACCTGAGAACGATAACTTATCTGAAACAGCATTACGGACAATACCATATCGGCTTTTCCGACCACACCATTGGCATTGCCGCTCCGGTGGTTGCCGTAGGAATGGGTGCGGAGATTATAGAGAAGCACGTCACCATTGACCGCCGCATGAAGGGAACAGACCAACAAGGTTCTCTGGGACCGGACGGTGTGAACCGCATGATTCGTGATATCCGCATTGCCGAGCATTGGCTGGGCAGGGAGGAACTGTATATCGACCCTGCCGTCTCTGCCGCCAAAGTGAAACTGGAGCGTTCCATTGCTACGAACAAGGCGCTGCATCCCGGCGATATTATCACGGAAGAGGATATTCACCTGCTTAGTCCGGGCGACGGCTTTAAGTGGGCGGAACGAGATAAGGTGGTAGGCCGTCGGGTACGGAAGGAGATACCGCGTAACGAGATTATTTATCCGTCATTGATTGAGGAATGAGACTGCTTGCCGTTGTTGTGCTTTATCATCCCGGTAAGGATTTGGCCGGGAATATCAACAGTTATCTGTCGCAGGCAGACAGATTGCTGTTGTGGGATAATACGCCCAGAGGCGGAAGGGAACAGTTGCCTTTGTCGGGCGTCACTCATCCGGAGCGTCTGGAATACAGAGGGTGTGGACGGAATGTAGGCATCGGCACTGCGCTGAATGATGCCGTGGCTTACGCCCGCGAGCATGGATATACGCATCTTCTGACGCTGGACCAGGACAGTTACTTCCTGCCAGGAGTTTTCCGGGATTATACGGCTGCCATCCGGAGTTACGGGGAAGAAAAGCGGGTTATTTTCTCCGTCAATTATTTTATAAAGTCTCAGCAGGCTCCGCTTTATCCCGTTGCCGACAGGGTGGATGAGGTCTCTTCCGCCATGACTTCCGGTACTGTTTATCCGGTCGGCTTGTTCGAAGAACTGGGCGTTTTTATGGAAGAGTTGTTTGTATGGGGCATCGACTGCGAGTACTGCTGGCGTGCAGCGCGTAAAGGAGTACGGACGGTTTGTTTCAAAAATATCCTGTTGCAGCACGATTTGGGGTATCAGAAGAAGAAACACCGCTTGCTGGGTAAGGAGGTTTTTCCGAACGAGTATCCGCCGGCACGTACTTATTACAATGTGCGCAATGGCATGGTACTTCACAGACTCTATCCTGAGAGCCTGAACCTGAAAGCCCATTTACGCTACCATCTATATAAACGGATTGTCTTTGTGCTGTTGTATGAAAAGCAGAAGATAGCCAAATGGAAAGCTCTGTGGGACGGCTATCGTGCCGGAAAACGCGGTAAATTGGGAGAGCGTGGGCACTAGATATTCTTACATTCTTAATCTTAAAGGCATGTTACCGAAATTAGTTATTACCGATATTGACGGTGTATGGACCGACGGCGGAATGTATTATACTGCCGAAGGGGACGTTATGAAACGCTTTTCCGTGAAAGACGGCTGGGGAGTGATTTTTCTGCGCGAATTAGATATACCCGTTGCCATTATGACCGGCGAGAATACGCAAATCGTGCAGAAGCGCGCCGATAAGCTGAAAATCGACTATTGTTATTTAGGGGTCAAGGATAAAGTGGAGCAGGCTGAGGAGTTATGCCGCGAGTTGGGTATTTCGTTAAGTGAGGTTGCCTTTATCGGTGACGACCTGAATGATTTGCCACTGTTGCGTTTGGTGGGTTACAGCGCCTCTCCCAGCAATACGCCCGAATATGTGAAGCGGGAGGTAAAGTATGTAACAGCTGCATATGGCGGTTATGGAGCTTTTCGCGAGTTTGTGGAGAAGCTGCTGAGCGATAACGGCGTGCTGGAAAAGACGGTTGGGAAATTCCTGTAATGTCCTCTTTGCGTATGGATGGGTCGTTTTCGCCGGACGTGTCAGATATGCGGTAACGGTATCACTCTGGAAACGGCGGCTCTTCCCCGTTTTATCATGCCTTTGACAAATCCTGTCAGCCTTTGTGTGGCTGATTGCGGGCGGGGCAATTCCATACGTTTCACATCTTCCATAGTCCACTGCGGTTGATATTGCAGAAGCCGTTTTTCCGTATGCTCTATTTGTTCTTGCTGTCCTTTTCCGGTGTAATGGCGGATGAGGTTCAGGCATATCTGCGCATGGGATTGCCGGAGATTGTCGTATACGTCAGTCCTCCTTTCTTTAAAATAATCCATTAGCAACTCCCGGACAACGAGTGCGATGTCCAGTTTCCGGTCTGTTCCGGCTTCACTCCAGATTGCTTTTCCGTGTTGGCGGTAGACGGCCATCGGACGCTTTATATAATGTATCTTCCCGAATTGTGCATTCAGCAAATGTATGGCATAGTCGTAGGTGCTGACACGGGCAAACCATTCGGGCAGTTCGCCAAACAAGCCCCGGCGGAACAAGGCGGATACGTTGGAGATGTAATTGCTGCGTGCAAGGTCTGATATGTCTGTATCCTGCTTCTGCCCGCCATTGCTGAGGCTTTTGGTTCCGCGGTCTTCGTAGTAGTTGATAACCCGGTGAAAACAGGTGGAATAGTCGGGATGCGTATCCAGAAAATCTGCCTGGATTTGCAGTTTCCGTTTGTCTGTCCAGAAGTCATCGCCCTCGCAGATGGCGATATATTGTCCCCGACATTGGGCGTAGGTTTGTATGAAGTTCTGTTGCAGTCCCAGATTTTTCTTCCGGTTGAATAGGACGATTTGTTCCGGGTACTTTTTTTGCCAGTCCGCGCAAATCGTTCCCGTACAGTCCGTACTGGCATCGTTCCCTATGACCAGTTCAAAGGGGAAGTTTGTTTCTTGCAGCATTACGCTGCGGATGGCCTCGTTGATGTAACGTTCCTGATTGTAGGTGAGCATCAGGACGCTGACTTTAAGTCCGGTATTATTGTTCATGTCCTTTTTTCTTTCGTATTAATTCCAGCGAGTCTTTCAGTATCTTCGAACCGGTGATATAGGCCGTACCTATATAAATGACCGCGTGACCGTGCCGGCTGCCGCTTGTGTGACGAGCAGTAGCAACTGGTTCTCTATCCATCCGCCAATGGGCAGTAGCAATAAGGTCATCAGAGTGCTGAGTCCGGCATATGGCAGTAAATCCATAAGTTGCATGGAAAAGCGGTATCCCGTGTAATGGGCGGTGTAAATCATATTGATAATGTATACCAGCAGGCGGGTGACTACAAGACCTGCTACCATCGTCAGCACATCTTCCCGATAGGTAAGCAGCACTACTGCCACGGTGAAGGCTATCTTGTAATATTCTATTTTAAGTATGCCGTCCGAACGTCCGCTTACTTTAATGAAATTATTGTTGATGGCAGTCAGTATGGTGAAGCAACCGCCAAGGCAGAGCAGTTGGAAGAAAGGAATGGAAGGCCACCATTCCTCTTTCAGCAGCAAACGGATAACGGGACCTGCCGTAACGAACAGACCTGCCATGATGGGGAGTGTGATGAATGCCGTAAAACGGATGGTCTTGCGATAAGCCCTTATCAGCCTTTCCCGTTCGTTCTGGATGGTACTGAATATGGGGAAGGTAGCATTCTGTATACTTCCGTAAATCAGGCTGACACCCATATCGCACATTTTGTTTCCTTGCGTATAATATCCCAGTTGTTTTTGCGGAAACAGTTTGCCGATGATAACGGAATAGATATTCAGGAAGCAGGTATTGATGAGGCTTGCCAATAACAGGCTTGAAGCGAATCCGAACAGTGACCGTATGACCGCGAAGCGGAAAATCCGTTGCGGACGCCAGTTCTCGCGGCTCCATAGCAGGGTGGCGCGCGCTGCTGCCAGTATTACCGGTTGCAGGGCCAATGTCCATACTCCACAGCCGGTCAGTGCCATGGCAAGCGAGGCTATGCCCGAAACCGTCATGGAGTATAGGTTTATTTGCGTCAACGGTTTGAAACGGATTTGCTTGTTCAGTATGGTGCTTTGTATGATAGTGAGCGCATTGATGGGAAGTGCCAGAAAAATGACAGCCGACAGTTCCACCAGTCTGGGCTGGTTAAAGAAGCGGGCTATCAGCGGGGAACAGCCCATCAGCACTCCATACAGCAGGATACTCATTCCCAGATTGAACCAGAAGACGGAACTGAACTCTTCTGCAGTCGTCTCTTTCTTCTGAATGAGTGCGGCACTGAATCCGCTATCTTGTATGATATTGGCTATGGCGCTGAAAATGGCAAGCATCCCTACCAGCGCATAGTCTTCGACGGAGAGTATATTGGCTACGAGGATACCGACAATAAACAACAGAACTTGCTGACCCATACGGTCCAGCAAGTTCCAGAGCAATGCTCCTATTGTTTTTTGTTTCAGTGAAGACTCGCTCATAAGGTTTATTTCACTTCACTGCCGGGCTTTACTTCACGCAACAGTGAGGTTACTGCCAGTGAGCCGTCATAGTTTTCGGCAGAAAGTATCATGCCTTCGCTCACCAGTCCGTTCTTGAATTGGCGGGGAGCCAGGTTGGCGATGAACAGTACCTGCTTGCCTACCAGCTCTTCCGGTTGGTAGTGCTGGGCGATGCCGCTGACGATAGTACGGTTTTCCAGTCCGTCGGCTATCTTGAACTTCAACAGCTTCTTCATCTTGGGTACGGCTTCGCATTCCAATACGGTTCCTACGCGGATATCCAGTTTTTCGAAGTCCTCGAATGAGATAACGGGCTTGACAGGATTGGCTTTGTAACCGGCTGCCTCGTTTGCTTTCTTGGTGGCGAGCAGTTTGTCTACCTGTGCCTGGATAACATCATCCTCAATCTTCTCGAACAGCAGTTCGGGAGTTGCCAGTTGGTGTCCGGCGGGGAGCAGGTCTGTATGACCGAGTTCTGCCCAGTCGAAGCTGTCCATGTTCAGCATCTTGCGTAGCTTTTCGCTGCTGAACGGCAGGAACGGATCGAAAGCGATGGCAAGGTTGGCAACCAGTTGCAGGGAGATGTTGAGGATGGTA
>ERZ773162.2810-NODE-2810-length-10330-cov-3.031727_pt1 | contig 10330 bp, 10 predicted proteins | sample MGYA00511113_ERZ773162 | MGnify/ENA primary metagenome ERZ773162 (study PRJEB29015, sample SAMEA2737807) | human gut metagenome | biome: human gut; feature: human-associated habitat; material: faeces | place: China | collected 2012 ... | reverse complement strand
AGCAGGTACTCCAAATGCAAATGCGTACGCCTCTGTGCCAAGTGCAACACAAATAAAGCCGCACAGTGTGAGTAAGAACACTGTCAGATACATTCCGATCGGATACTCTTTACCTGCCACAAGTAAAACCACAGTTCCCACACTTCCGGCATATATAAATCTGTCTGCTTTTCTTCCTGCCGTTGTTGGCATTCCCTGTTTCATCAAATATGCAGACATCAGTGCCTCCAGAACTGCAAGTATAATAATAATGCTTCTATATCCCATGATATCTTTTCTTCCTCTCCCAGTACTGTCTGACACATTCTTTTAATTCCATCAGATGCCTTCTTGCAATTCTTACTCTCACACCGCCGGAAAGTTCAAGTTCCATTCCGTGTATCTGTATGACTTTCTCTATATTGACAAGGCAGCTACGGTCTGCATATACAAAATCTCTGTGCTGTAATTCCTCCCACAACGTTTTCATATTGATCTGTTCTCTGTAAACCTTATCCTGTGTGTAATACTCTACATATTTCTTTCCTTTTGCTTTCTCATGCCCTTTATTCAAATGGCTTTTGATAGTATCATTCACCTTATCCCATAATTCTTCCGATACAATAGGTTCATGATCGTCTTTCACTATAACCCACTCTTTTTCAGGAAATTCATCAATTTTTTTAGTTTCAAAATTCCTATGGTATTTATTAAGGATAACCCAGCCTTTATGTTTTTCATTCTTGAGAATTCTCCCAACACCCTCATCAGTAAACAATTTTCCAGCCTTATTTCTGTATCCTTGCTCATTCATAGCATCTCTTACCTTTTTTATGCTCCCTAATTCCAAATATAGCTCATACATTTTCTTTACTACCTTAGCCTCGTCTGGTTCTATAACCCACTTTCCATCTATTATCCTATACCCATACATCTGGCTATTTCCCATAGCAGAGACAGCTCCTCCGGCTTTTGCTTTCTCTATTCTTCGTTTATTCGCATTATTAAGTTTTTTACTAAGATCTCTGGAATATTCCTCAGCCAATATAGCTTTAATTCCAGTTATAAGAGCATCCTCTGATGGTTCATAGAATTTATTATCTATGTAAAGAAAAAGCTGTTTCCCATTCTTATTTAACAAATCTGTAAACCTATACCAGTCAAAAGTATTTCGTTGTAGCCTATCCTGAGATTTTACAACAACTATTTCAAATTTATCCTGTTGCATATCTTCTAAAAGTTTTTTATATGCCTTTCTACCATCTGTTTTAGTTCCACTCTTCCCCTCATCCACATAACCATCTACCAACTTCCAGCCTTTAGAAGCAATAACATCTTTGCACTCCTCAACCTGTTTTGGTAATGCTTTTAGCTGTTCCTCCTCAGCAGTAGAAACTCTGGCATAAAATACCGCTCTCAATTTCTCCTGTACCATCCTGTTTCCTCCTATTTTGCTCATCACTCATTTTATAAGTAATAACCACATCACTTTATGGAATTAGACGGTACTCAATTTTTCTTATCCCTCAACTTACCGTATTTTGAGGATAATGCGTATAACACTGTATTTGCTCCATACAGCCCTTTTATGCTTTATTCTTAGAATTTACTATCAAAACTTATCCGTTCAAAAATAGGCTATGTTACGGCTCTTCTGTGACAAAAAGCAAGTTATCAACGTTAAAAATTCAGATGTCCGAGATAAGGACATCCGAAAATTGAATAACGCTGGAGAGAATTTTCTTACTGAGAGTGGCTTATTTAACATATAGGCAACTCATCACTATGTCCATCCCATTGTAAAAGCTCCTCCCATGCTACTCCTCTCCTGATACATTCCCGGTACATCTCAGAAATTCCTCCGTACTTATCAGGATCTGCCTCTACTGGCATACCCGTTGTAAATCCAAAAGGTTCCCCTCCTACTTCCCGGTTATAATCTATGTAACTTACCTCTATACTTTTCGGATCAGCACCAGAAATCTCCTGTAGCACCCTCTTATCTATTTCTGCTAAAGAATTCTTAAGGTTGAATCCCACCAGTTTCCCAGCTATATGAACTTGTGTATATTCCCTATTGTACCTGTCTTTCCATTTCTGATCCTTAGCATCCCAGCTCACTCTCCTTTTGCTGGAAAGAGTATAACTTTCTCTTTCATATTCTTCCTTAGTCTCCGGATCTACTACAGGCTCTGTAAAATGCTTTACTACCTTATACACACTCTCAGCTCCTTTCCTTTCTCTGAGTATATCCCTCTATTGCCTAAGCTGTAAATAAAAAAAATCGCCTCCAGAGACTTATATACAACTCTCTGGAGGCTTTCCTCTCTTCATACTAAAACAACTGGAGCATTTAATAATCTGACACATATTTGCTCTCTAATTACTGGTGACATGTCTAATTGATAAATAGCAGATATTACAGCATTAACACTAACCATCTCCCGACTATCACCCGGTTTCTGATTTCTATATACTTCCGTACACTCATGTTCTAAATGAAACCCTTTAAGACTCTTATACACGTCCAGAATATCTCTATAGTCAAAAAATACAATCCCTTTCACAATTTTAATATATACTGGATCCTTTCCCTCTACAGGAACTATATAACAGCTCCCATCCTCAGGAATCTTTAGTTTCTTATAACTCACGCCTTTTTCCTCCTGTCCTTATTCCCATCTTTTGTAAAGTCCATATATTCTAAAGGGATTTTATAGAGCAAGCTCAACTTTAGCCCTAAATCCACCTCAGGGGAGGAAATACCTTTCTCCCAGTTTATTACTGTCATATCACTAACCCCTATAGCCTGAGCCACTTCTTTAATCAGCATCCCAGCCTGAACTCTGCAAGCTTTTAATCTCATTTTCATTTGCTTTTCTTCCCCTCCATCTTCTCAGAAATCCAATCTCTACGCTTGTTTTCTCCCATTTCCTGTAACCTCCTGTTTAATCCTGTTATTTTGTATCTGTAATATAATAACTAAACGTATCAGAAGATTTAGGCATAAAAATTTAAACATACTCTTAGAAAACTCTGCACTTTCTTCTCACCCGGTACATTCCTATAATCCTCAGATACTCCTCAGCCTCTTTTACCGCCACTTTCGCCTCTGACTCCAGTTCTCCCGGCTGAATCTGTTCTGATAATTTCTGGATTTTATTCTCTTCCCGGTGATATTGTGCCTCTGATATTTGATAAGGCATATTCTGCCGCCAATAATATACCACTAACGTAGATAAGCCCTGTAACACTTCTCGATTTTCAGATGATAGCTCATGTCTTGCACACCCCATCAACCGCTCTTTGAATCTATTAAAAAGAATATCCTCTCTACTACTTACAACCATTACTAAAGCCTCCATTTCTACTGAAAACACTGCATAAAAACTTTCAAACCGCCTTATTTCTCCCCTTTACAGCTCACATTTTTCTTTCCTATTATAAATAAACAAAACTTTCGTTTATCTTAGTTCAAAAATTCTTTTACTGTAGTAAACCATCAATAGCCTTTTTGAAAATAGGTATGCACTCTGGATGTTCTTCAATAAATGTATAAATAGCCTCTTTATCTTCCTCCTCACTACATACTGGTTGACATCCTTTCTTTTCTCTATATAATTCCATTACATCAAGATTAGAAAACAACTTTTCCCCGGATTTTGATATTTTTTCTGGTTTTAGTTTTCCCTCTCTAATATATCTCTTTACTGTTCTAAGAGATACCTCCATATATGCCGCTACATCCCGGATATTCCATAATTCTGTGCCGTTCTCAATAATTTGATCCAACTCCTCCTCACCAATTCTGGAGAAATAGTTCAATCCATCTAATATACCCTTTTCTGCCATAATGCCAACCTCCTGAAAAGCAATTTTTAATTCTAACTGTTTATTATACTGTTCTTTGAAATATCTAACCATATAATCCCTTGTTCCGTATATTGCTGGATATTTCTTTCTTATCAGACATTTTTCCAAACTAAGTAGCTCTATCCAGATCCGATCTCTCCCGTTTTTTCTGTATTTTTTCTTAACCGTTTTCAGTTCTCCTTTTCTGACATAATTCCACACAGTCCTCTCCGTCACATCTAATACTCTTGCTGTTTCACTTACTGAAAAATAACGTTTCATAGATAATTACCACACAAAAAGCTGAGGTATATACTCTCTCACTCTATCTCTGGCAATAATCCATGTTTTTTTACCGTTGATACTTTCTGTATAATCCATATTTGCTGTCACCTCATCCATTTGCTTCAAAAAATCTTTTCTCTCTTCTCCGACTGCTTCATATGCCTGAAATAACAACTCCAAGAGTTTTCTTATCTTCTTGCCGTTATTGGATTCCCTTACCTGTTTTCCCGGAAACATATCTACCATGAAGTAGTCAATATACTCCTCAACAAGTGTTACCTTGTGAGGAGTATAAAACTGAATCACCTTATTATCATTCATTACAATAAGCTCCATCTCTTCTAAGCCATATTTGCCTGAATTTTTTGTAGTTTTCTAAGCATACGCTCCATGATTACATCAACATCCGACTCTTCACGAATTACAATAGTATCCGCTAATTTTTCTACTAAATATTTACCGTATCCTCGTCTGGTTTCCTGTTTCGTTAATACCTTTTTTCCCTCATGTGCTAAAATCGGAGTATTATCACGCCGGATCTCTCCTGTACCCATTGCTCTACTAATGAACCGTACACCTCTTGTAGAAGTAGCCGCTTCATACTGGTTAGCCTCTCTTTTTGTGAGAAGCTTTTCTCCCTCATGTGCCATGATAGGATAGTTGTCATAAGGTACACGATCTACACCCATTGCACGACTTACACCGCCTCCAGACGGCATACTTGCCGCCGCACTTGCCGCCCGGCTTACAGCCGCCGCTATACTTGCCGCCGCACTATTTACAGCCGCCGCCGCACTATTAGCCGATCCTATAATACTTCCCATAGAGGAGCTAAAGGAGCCAGCCAATGAGGATAACGTGCCGGAGATTGCACTTGAATGAGCGGATATACCGCTATGAGCTACAGAGAAAGCGGATAACACTGAGCTCCAGCCTGATACAGTAATACTCAAAATCTGAGTAAAGTTTGTATTAAATGCTGTAGCTAAAGTAGTAAGTGCTGTCTGCATAGTAGTCATAACCTGAGAGGTATTTGTCTGAGCCGTTTTAAAGGCTGTTGTAATAGCTGTCCACCCTGTAGAAACTGTTGTCTGTAAGGTGGTAAATCCTGTTGTCATATTTGTGAAAGTGGTACTTACAGCCGTCCATCCTGTTGTTACTGCCGTGTTAATAGCTGTAAAGGATTTTGTAAACGCATCACTCAAAGTAGTAAGAGCTGTTGTTACTGCTGTATTCGTAGTACCTATACTCTCAACACCTGTGTTGTAGGCTGTAGATATGCTATTCCATGCCGCCTCTACCTGAGGAGCCATTGCACCCATTTGAGCAAAAGCGGTATTGTAAGCCTCTACATTAGTCTGAGCTGTAGGAGCTGACTGTCCCACTTCCTCAGATCCTCCTGAGAAAAATCCACAAATCCTATCCCATGTGTCACCAATAAAGGAACCAATGCCCTCAAGAGCTCCTGTGATAGTTGATCCAATACCATCCAGTACAGATCCAACCCCCTCAAGAGCACCTGAAAGTAACTCTTTACCTGTATCAAAAGCTCCTGTAATAGCCGTCCACGCCCCATCTACAATAGGAGCTACAGCATCAAGAGCACCTGAGAAAGTTTCTCCTATACCTCCTATTACTGCACCAATTCCATCAACCGCCCCAGAAATCAGGGATCCGGCTGTATCAAAGGCGGTAGTCACGGCTGACCAAGCTCCCTCAGCTATACCACCGAGAGAGTCGAGTCCACCAGAGAAAAAGTCCACAATTCCTGAGATTATGCCTGAAATCGTATCAACTGCCCCTGAAATGAGGTTTCCGGCACCCTCAAAGATACCTGTAATACCGTTCCAAGCTCCCTCAGCTACGCCCCTGGCTCCCTCAAGTCCACCAGAGAAAAAGTCCACAATTCCTGAGATTATGCCACCTATAAAATCAACAATACCGCCGATAATTCCAGCCGCAATCTCAAAAGCACCAGTGATAGCTCCCCATACAGTTTCGACAATTCCTGACAGCCCGGAGAAATCTCCAGAGAAGAAATCACAGATAGCCTGTATAGCACCTCCGATCACAGAAGCTACGGCATCCAGTACGTCCCCAGCTACGGTAAAGGCTGTTTTTATTCCCTCCCAAATAGAGGGGATATATGGAGCTAAGAAGTCCATTACAGCCGTGAAAGCTGACTGTAAACCGCTAAGGATTGTACCTATAAAAGTAATGGCTGTAGAGATTACCTCACCAGCTAACTTAAATGCCCCACAGATACCGTCCCATATTGCCGGGAGGTAAGGAGCTAAGAAATCAAATACCGCTGTCACTGCATCCCATAATACAGAGAGTACAGAGCCGATTAACTCAACCGCCTGTCCGATTACAGGAGCCGCCTGAGCAAATGCCCCTTTAATCCATTCCCACGCTGAGGCAATGTAAGGAGACAAAAATCCCATAACAGAGCTAATATTTGAGCTCAAATCACTGATAAATCCGCTGATTGTAGTAGCCGCTCCTCCTATATTCTCACCAGCCCAGTCAAAAGCGTTAGATACTGCATCTGCAATACCAGAAATAATAGGTTCAAAAGCATTGTACACACTTTCAGCTACAGATAAGATCCCCTCAAATGCACTTGAGGCTACCGTACCAATTGCCCGAAAGGTACTTCCTAAAAACCTCAATTTTGAAGATCCTACATCACTTATCACACCCATTATCTTACCGAATAATTCTGAATGTTTCTGAACAGAATTTACCGTATTGCTGAAAGAAGTCTTTAATGTATTAAAATTACTCTTCCATAATCCTGATGCTGTACTAACTAAGCCTCCTATCTTACCAAAGGAGCCAGACATTTTCCCGGATCCTGTAATAAGATCATTTACCACATCTACAGCCTTTCCAAAGCCATTAGCAAACTTATCTGTAAAAGCCTGAATAGCTGGAGCTGATTTATCAATAAAATCAATAGCTGTCTGGAGTAAAGGTTTTACCTTTTCCACCATCTTCAATCCTGTATCAGATACAATAGAGCTCACTTTACCCTGAATAGTTGAGGCTAAACCAGCCGCACTTGTAGCAAGCTTTTGAGCCCCTCCCTCAAAGTAAGGTTTCAACTGATTTTCAATAACATTATCTACGCCTCCGGCGTTTTTAATATCTTCCTGAGAAATCTTAAAACCAAACTCTTTCATTCGTTCTGTCTCTCCCACTTTCATATCTGCTATAGCCTCCATAGCATCAGAAAGGGATTTTTCAGGATTAAGAGCCGCCATATCCTCAGCAACTTTTAACAAGCTCATAGCTTGCTGAGTATTACCTGAGGCTACATTTACAGCCCTTGTACCAGCCGCTATAACCTCATTTGTAGTAAACGGGGTAGCGTTGGCATTATTTCTAAGAGCCTCCATATACTGTTGACTCATTTGTTTGATCTGGTCTGCTGACTGATCCCGGTTATTCACCCCAACAAAGTGCTCAATAGAAATCTGTTGCTGTTCCAACATTGCACCCTGTCCCATAGCTTTCCCGGCAAGAGCCGCACCAGCTCCGGCTACAGCAATACCGATTGTCACACCTTTTGCAAGGGTTCCCAGCATCCCCATAAGCTTTTTGATAACAGAACTTGCCGCATCTTTAGCCTTGATAAGAGGGGCGGCTATTTTACTACCAATAGCTGAGAGTTTTCCCTTAACGGATCCAATAATCTTACTTGCTGTATCTTTTGCTTTAATGATAGGAGAAGCTACTCTCTTACCTAAAGCCTTAATCTTACCGACTACTCCAGATATAATTTTTGTAGCCGTGTCCTTTGCCCGAATTACAGGTGTAGCTACCTTATTCCCAATCTCAGATAACGCTTTTTTAATTGTTTGAATTTTCTTACTTGCGGTATCTTTCAACTTAATGATAGGAGATTCTACCTTATTTTTCATAATGTCCAGTTTTTCTTTTATTTCAACTAAACGCCGTTTTGCCGCCTGTACATTCGCCTCAGCCTTTATATAAACAGGATTACGTTTAATCTCTTTCAATTTTTCGGGGGTACAAGAGGTAAGCCAGGGAGTAGTAGCTAATAAAGCGGTTCCTCCGGCAACATATCCCAGACTTTTTATAAATTGTCTGAGCCCTAAGTCTACTCCTTCTTTTTTATTGTCTTTCATGTTATAAATCATATAGGGTTGCTTGTATATCTTTAAAATTCTCTGTGAGTAATTGCTGTTGTTCTTTATTCGCAATCATCCATACGGTACTTAGAATTTCAGCCTCTAACGGATCTGTAGATATGATAGAGCTTGCTTTTCGTTGTTCATTAAATAAACTCGTAAGTGGATTCATAATGTGCCCGGTATATTGCAGCGTATTACCGGAAGTGGATAATGCTGTATTTTGAAGGTTGAACTCATTTAAAAGAGACTGATTATACGGATTCAGAAAACTCACTTTCCAACTGTCTCCATAAGGATGATGTCCCATGCCCAGAATCGAACTATTACCGAAATTGACAAATGCATGGTTGACGTTCTCTTGTTCAATGAATCTTTTGATTTTCTTCAAAGCATACCCTTTGGCAAAGCCTCCGAAATCGAGTGAAATAGTGGAAGATGCAAAGGAAATGCGTTGATGGTCGTGAATTTGTATTTTGGAGAAATCTTTTAATGTAATGTCAAATAGATGAAAGGTGTTTTCATAATAATATTGGCAAAGTTGCAATATTTCCTCCAGTTCTTTGCTAATTTGAATATAACTTAGCAAAGCATGTTTATTAATTCCGGAGACTTCACTCTGGGGATCAAAACGGTTCAAAATCTTATCCAAGCGTTCCAGCTCATTGATGATATGGAACCAAAGTCTGTTTAAACGTTCTGCATCAGAATGAATAAGCAAGATATCGAATCGTGTCCCCATGATATGAGGAATGAAGCCATGAAACATGGCTTCATCTTTATAATATTTACATCCTGTCTCTAACACCTATTATCTTATTTATTTTCTTTCTTTGCCATTTCTACAGCAGTTGTAGTAATGTAATATTTGGTTAATGTATTTTCGTTTTCCCATTCCGGGATGTTTTTGTTACGTATATAATGCAGGAAAGCTTTTGCTACTTTACTGAAGTGCTCTTCATGTCCTAGTCTGTATTCCTGTGGTATATCAATAAGATAAATCCCGTTACTTTTATTTTTGACGGATAAGAACGGATAGCTTTCTTGAAGTTGTTCTATCGTCTTTTGCAATTGAGTCTCAAAAGTATGGCTGTCAATGTTTGGCTTTTTCTGAATATACAATTCTTTCACAAAACCATTCTTCTCATTTTGAACGATTTTTAAAGTTGCTTTGCTACCTTTTTTGATAGAAGTAAACGTATCTCCTCCATGAACTGGTGGCATATAATTCCATGTGACTTTCATTCCCATACAAATTCCTTTGACGGTGTAGTTGAGACTTCCGTTTGCCATAACTTTCAATACATCATTTTTTATGTATTGTTTCAGATAAATAGGGAAAGAGTCTGTTTGCGTCGATTGGCTGAACTCTGCTAATGTGATTGGGGTTGGCCAGTGTTTGGCCGAAAGTACTTTGACATCCGATTGATAATGAATTGCTTCATCTGGAAAACATTGCCAGTTGATAAGATCTATCAAATGTGTTGTTACATCTGCAATTCCTTCTCCTTGTTGTGCTATATCATAGTACCATGCAGGACGAACCAGCGGTTTACCGAAAACCTTTTTAAAGAAATGATGTACGCTTTCCATTATTACAGAAGGGTTGTCCGGTGAGCCTTTTTGTAATTCTCCAAATAATTCTGTTTGATGTAAGAGCTCTTTTTCTATGATGTTGAGAATATCATATCGCTCCGTCATCAAATCATATAAAAGGAGCCCCTTTTGTTGTGCTAGCTGATAAGCCTCTGTCAATAATTGGAAGTCCTGTGAGTTAATAGCCAGTGGCTTATCTGCAAGAACATTATATCCGGCTTTGATAGATTCTATAATATATCGTGTCTTCTTCTGATTATTTCCAGCCAGAATTACGACATCACCTTTATGATCTGAAAGCATTTTCTGGAGATAATCTTCGCCTGTATATACTTGTTTCTTCCATGTAGTGGGAGACTTTGGCCGATGGTTGTAAGAGTCAATACTTTCTAGGTATTGATTGACGCCTATTCCTTCAGGAGCGTATATCCGGATGGTATCATTAATAACAGCTAATG
>ERZ773162.2782-NODE-2782-length-10422-cov-3.223208_pt1 | contig 10422 bp, 9 predicted proteins | sample MGYA00511113_ERZ773162 | MGnify/ENA primary metagenome ERZ773162 (study PRJEB29015, sample SAMEA2737807) | human gut metagenome | biome: human gut; feature: human-associated habitat; material: faeces | place: China | collected 2012 ... | reverse complement strand
CCCAGATCCAGGACCAGGATCATTATCAAAAATACGGCTATCCAGCGCAAATAAAGAATTATATCTTCCCACCATTTTCAGATGATCTGGATATAAAAATGCATAGTCTTTGCAAAATCCAGAACACTGTTTTACCAACATCTGCTTTCCCCGCTCTCCCGTGGTACATTTCGCATACAACGTACAATACTGGGATGTGTTGGTCTGATAAAATGGAAGATGCAGGCTATTTTTGCGTGGACAATCTGCCGGTTCCTTTTATCGATAAATTTGCTGAGCTGACAGCGTCAGGAAACAGTGAGATCACAAAAGTAGCCATCGGAATCGATATCCGGAGCGGCAAATCACTGGGACAGCTGGAACAGGTGCTGGAACAGATGACGATGGAAGGAATTTCCCATGAGATTCTCTTTCTGGATGCGTCAGATGAAGTCCTGGTAAAGCGTTATAAAGAGACCAGAAGAATGCATCCCCTCGCGGAGTCCGGCAGAGTGGAGCAGGGAATCACACTGGAACGGGAACGTCTGGCATTTCTGAAAAAACAGGCAGACTATATCATTGATACAAGCCAGCTTTTGACAAGGGAATTGAAACAGGAGCTGGATAAGATCTTTATCCAGAACCGGGAGTTTAAGAATCTGATGATCACGGTTCTGTCCTTCGGGTTCAAGTACGGAATTCCCAGTGATGCGGATCTGGTATTTGATGTGAGGTTCCTTCCGAATCCTTATTATTATGAGAATTTAAGAAAACTGACCGGAAACGATCAGGAGATTCAGGACTTTGTCATGGGTTATGACATGGCCCATGTATTTCTGGACAAGCTGGAGGATATGTTACTGTTCCTGGTGCCGAACTATGTGCTGGAAGGTAAGAATCAGCTGGTAGTAGCCATCGGCTGTACCGGAGGCAAGCACCGTTCTGTGACACTGGCAAATAAATTGTATGAGCGTCTTCAGAAGCAGGCAGATTACGGCGTGCGTCTGGAACACCGGGATATCGGCAAAGACGCTGCCCGGGGAAAGTGAGGATAAAATGTCTTTTTCCGGAGAAATCAAGGAAGAACTTTCGACGCTGGTTCCGGCGGCTCATCACTGCCGTCTGGCAGAAACTGCGGCAATTTTGCTGTTTTGCGGAAAGATCATTCTGACGGAGACAGATTCCTGCTGTGTAAAAATACAGACGGAAAATCTTCCGGTGGCAAGAAAGTACTTTACATTACTGAGAAAAACATTTAATATGAGAGCTGAAGTATCTGTCCGAAAAAGCCGGGAAATACGGTATTATTCCATAGTAATCCGGTGTGATAAGGATGCGAGAAGGCTTCTTGCCGGCACGCATCTGATGAATCCGGATGGACACATTGACGGAGATATCCGTCAGATACATAACAGTCTTCTGAAACAGAACTGTTGCAGGCGTTCATTTATTCGAGGGGCATTTCTTGCAGCAGGGTCCGTCAGTGATCCGGAGAAATCCTATCATTTTGAGATTGTCTGCAGCACACAGGAAAAAGCAGAGGAACTTCAGAGTCTTCTGACTGCATATGAGATCGATGCAAAGATTGTCATCCGGAAAAAGCATTACGTAGTCTATGTAAAAGAGGGATCTCAGATTGTGGAACTGCTGGGACTGACAGGAGCCCATGTGTCTCTGATGCAGCTTGAAAATGTACGGATTGTGAAAGAGATGCGGAATTCTGTGAACCGCAAGGTAAACTGTGAAACCGCAAATCTAAACAAGACTGTATCCGCAGCAGTGCGGCAGGTAGAAGACATTAGATACATTCAGAGGACAATTGGATTTCAGGAACTGAACGAAGGATTGGCGGAGATGGCAGTACTCCGGCTGGAACATCCGGAAGCCAGTTTAAAGGAGCTTGGGGATTTGCTGACGCCACCCGTTGGAAAATCGGGAGTGAATCACCGTCTTCGGAAACTGAGTCTGATTGCGGAAAAACTGCGCGAAGGTAAAGAGGAGTAAAAAGGAGGAGCAGAAACACTATGATTAAGAAACCGATTACTGTTCAGCTGGCAAATGGCCTTGAGGCAAGACCGGTGGCGCTGCTGGTTCAGGTAGCAAGCCAGTATGAGAGATCTATGTAGAGACAGAGAATAAAAAGGTGAATGCAAAGAGCATTATGGGAATGATGACTCTTGGTCTGAATGCAGGTGAGTCTGTAGTAGTAAGTGCAGAGGGAACCGATGAGCAGGCTGCAATTGAGAATATCGAAAAGTATCTGAGCAGTCACAACTAAGCACAGATCACATAGAGGAGAAGGGGCTGTTTGCAGAACCAAGGTTCGCAGCAGCCCTTTTGTTATCATATAGGACAGTTAAGAAAAGCAGGAGAAAAGAGCCTATGGAAGCATACACAGGATTTGCGGAAGTCTATGACCTGTTCATGGATAATATTCCCTATGAAGAATGGGGAACCTATGTAAAAGGGCTTCTGAAAGAATATGGAGTGGATGAAGGACTGGTGCTGGAGCTGGGATGCGGCACAGGTACCATGACGGAGATTCTGGCATCGGCAGGCTACGATATGATCGGTATCGACCAGTCAGAGGAGATGCTGGAGGAAGCAGCCAGAAAAAGAGAAGAATCCGGACATGAGATCCTATATCTGTGTCAGGATATGAGAGAATTTGAATTGTATGGAACGGTTCGGGCTATCGTCTGTGTATGTGATTCCATGAATTATATTCTGGAAGAAGAGGAAGTGCTGGGAATCCTTACCTCTGCGGCCAGAAATTATCTGGATTATGGAGGACTATTTATCTTTGACCTGAATACAGAGTACAAGTACAAGGAGATCCTGGGAGAGCAGACCATTGCAGAGAACCGGGAAGAGAGCAGCTTTATCTGGGAAAACTATTATGATGAAGACAGCCATATTAACGAGTATAATCTGACCCTGTTCATCAAAGAGCATGGAGACCACTATCGGAAATACGAGGAGACTCATTATCAGAAATCATATTCATTAGATACCATTCGGAAGCTTGCGGAAATGTCCGGACTGGAATTACTTCATATCTATGATGCATTTACCCATGAAGAACCAAAAGTTGATTCCGAGCGTGTGTATGTGGTATTGCGAAGACCCGGGCAGCCAGAGTAAAGGGACAGAGGAAGCAAGGTACAGACAGTGATATAGAGTATGAGAGACAGGAGAGAATATGAAAGACTATATTGTAAGAGCAACAGCGGCGGATGATCAGATCCGCGCATTTGCCATCACATCCAGAGGACTGGTGGAAGAGGCAAGAACAAGACATAATACAAGTCCGGTTGCAACAGCAGCCCTTGGCCGTCTGTTAAGTGCAGGAGCCATGATGGGGGCTATGATGAAAGGGGATCAGGATCTGTTGACCTTACAGATCAAATGCAGCGGCCCGATCCAGGGACTGACCGTCACTGCAGATGCAAAAGGAAACGTAAAGGGATTTGTGGAGAATCCAGAAGTAATGCTGCCGCCAAACAGCAAAGGGAAGCTGGATGTGGGAGGAGCACTGGATCTGGGAATCCTGACCGTGATCAAAGACATGGGACTCAAAGAGCCTTACTCTGGTCAGACTGAGCTGAAGACCGGTGAGATCGCCGAAGACCTGACCTACTATTTTGCCAATTCTGAGCAGGTTCCATCTTCTGTAGGTCTGGGCGTTCTGATGGACAAAGACAATACAGTCCGTCAGGCAGGCGGATTTATCATTCAGCTTATGCCGTTCGTGGAGGATGGCGTGGTAGATAAGCTGGAACAGAAGTTAAACTCTATTGATTCCGTAACTTCATACCTGGATCGTGGATTTACACCGGAGCAGCTGCTCACAGAGATCCTGGGTGAGTTCGGTCTGGAGATCCATGACAAGATGGATGCACAGTTCCACTGCAACTGCAGCCGGGAACATGTGGAAAAGGCGTTGATCAGCGTAGGAAGAAAGAATTTGAATGAGATGGTGCAGGATGGGAAGCCGATTGAGGTAAAATGTCATTTCTGCAATACCCCTTATACTTTTGATGTGGAAGATCTGAAAAACATGATTAAAAGGAGTAAATAACATGGAGTACGGGTTCGTAAAGACAGCGGCGGTATCGCCGAAGATCCGGGTTGCAGATCCGGTGTACAACGGAACAGAGATTATTCGGCTGATGAAGGAAACCTGGGAAAAAGGCGCCCGTATCATCGTATTTCCCGAACTGTGCATCACTGGTTATACATGCAGCGATCTGTTTCGTCAGGAGCTCCTGCTGAAGACAGCAAAAGAAGTGCTGATGGAGATCGTGGAAGCCAGCGCAGGAATGGATGGTCTGTTCTTTGTAGGACTTCCCCTGGAGAATCGCGGAAAGCTCTATAATGTGGCAGCAGCTTATTCGGATGGAGAGCTTCTGGGACTGGTTCCTAAGTCTTATATTCCTAATTACAGTGAGTTCTATGAGGCGCGTCATTTTACTGCTGCACCAGAAGGGTTAAGCTATGAAAGTTGGCAGGAAGAAGATGCAGTGCCATTTGGAACCAATCAGCTCTTCACCTGCCGGAGTATGCCAGAGCTGAAAGTGGCAGTGGAGATCTGTGAGGATCTGTGGACTCCCAATCCACCCAGTGTGCGTCATGCCATGCATGGGGCGACGGTGATCGTAAATCTGTCAGCCAGTGATGAAATCACTGGAAAAGACTCCTATCGAAGAGATCTGGTGAAACTTCAGTCCGGCCGCCTGGTATGCGGATATATCTATGCCAGCGCAGGAGAAGGAGAATCTTCTACGGATCTGGTTTTTGGAGGACATCATCTGATCGCAGAAAATGGTTCTGTCCTGGCAGAATCTGAGAGATTTACCAATGAGACGATCTACGGAGATCTGGACATGGAACGTCTGATCGGTGAAAGAAGACATTATACCACCTATGATGTGTCAGCTGCGCCGGATGGTTATATCGAAGTGGAATATGAGATGGATCCGGCAGATGCGCTATTTGATCGTTATGTGGACAAGGCACCATTCGTACCAGGAAGAAAAGAAGAGCGTGAAAAACGCTGTGAGGAAATACTTGCGATCCAGTCCATGGGTCTGAAAAAACGTATGGAACATACCCATTGCCGCAGTGTGGTGATCGGTATCTCCGGAGGTTTGGATTCTACTCTGGCACTGCTGGTGGCAGCAAGAGCTGTGGATCGTCTGAACCTGCCCAGAACCTGCATTACAGCTGTGACGATGCCATGCTTTGGAACCACGGACCGTACTTACAACAACGCATGTGAGCTGACCAGACGACTGGGAGCAAACTTAAGAGAAGTAGATATTAAAGAAGCAGTTAACATTCATTTCCGGGATATCGGGCATGACAGCAGTGTACATGATGTGACCTATGAAAACTCTCAGGCAAGAGAGCGTACCCAGATCCTCATGGATATTGCCAATCAGACTTCCGGCATGGTCATCGGTACCGGTGATATGTCCGAACTGGCATTGGGCTGGGCTACCTACAATGGAGATCACATGTCCATGTATGGTGTCAATGTATCTGTGCCAAAGACGCTGGTGCGCCATCTGGTTCGCTACTATGCGGATACCTGTGGAGATGAGAAGCTGACAGAAGTACTGCTTGACATTCTGGATACACCGGTGAGCCCGGAGCTTCTGCCGCCGGAAAATGGAGTCATTTCCCAGAAGACAGAGGATCTGGTAGGACCTTACGAATTACATGACTTTTACTTATATTATATGCTGCGTTTCGGCTTTGCACCGGATAAGATCTACTATCTGGCAAAACAGGCATTCAAAGGCGAGTACGATAACGAAGTGATCTTAAAGTGGCTGAAGACCTTCATGAGAAGATTCTTTGCCCAGCAGTTCAAACGCTCCTGTCTGCCGGACGGACCGAAGGTAGGTACGGTGGCAGTATCTCCCCGTGGAGATCTGCGTATGCCGAGCGATGCATGCTCCAGAATCTGGATGGATCAGGTGGAAAGAATGATTCCATAGCATGATGGTATGAATATGCAGACAAAAACGCACAAAAAACAATATGTAAAATTATACAATATGCACAAATAAAAAAGTAGAATTTTTAAGAAAGACAGAAGAATTTTCTATGTTTTTTTCTCCTTTCGACTGGTATATTGTCATTAGTAACCGAGAGTTACAACATTCATTTGGGAGGTAGAATAACAATGAAAAGAAAAGCAGTAAGTCTTGTACTTGCACTGACCATGGTAGCTTCTGTAGTCGCAGGATGCGGCAGCAAACAGGAAGAAGCAACCACCGAACCGGCAGCTACTGAGGATGCAGCAGCTGAGAAAACAGACGCAGCAGATACCGCTGATGCAGCAGCTGAGGCAGTAGATGGTGATCTGGCAGACAAAAAAGTTGGTGTATGTATTTATCAGTTCTCTGATAACTTCATGACCCTGTTCCGTACCGAGCTGCAGAGCTATCTGGAGAGCAAGGGATTCAAAGCTGAGAACATTAAAATCGTAGATGGTGCTAATGACCAGGCTACCCAGTCCGGACAGATCGATAACTTCATCACTGAGGGTGTTGATGTTATGATTGTCAACCCGGTTAACTCTTCTTCCGCAGCAACCATTACTGATAAAGTAGTTGCAGCAAACATTCCGCTGGTATACATCAACCGTGAGCCGGATGCAACTGAGGAGCAGAGATGGGCAGATGAGAACATGGATGTTACCTATGTAGGTTGCGATGCTCGTCAGTCCGGTACTTTCCAGGGCGAGATCATTGCTGATCTTGGACTTGATGCTATCGATCTGAACAAGAACGGTAAAGTTGATTACATCATGGTTGAGGGTGATCCGGAGAACGTAGATGCTCAGTATCGTACCGAGTTCTCTGTAAAAGCTCTTGAGGATGCTGGACTTGAAGTTAACTGCCTGACAGATCAGGTTGGTAACTGGCAGCAGGATCAGGCACAGCAGATCGTTGCTAATGCTCTTGGACAGTATGGTAATGATGTAGAAGTTGTGTTCTGTAACAACGATGCAATGGCTATGGGTGCTCTGCAGGCAATCCAGTCCGCAGGACGTACTGTAGGCAAAGATATCTACCTGGTAGGTGTTGACGCTCTGTCTGAGGCTCTTGAGGCTGTTATCGCTGGCAACCTGACCGGTACTGTATTCAACGATCACTTCTCTCAGTCCCACAGTGCAGCTGATGCAGCAATCAACTACCTGACCGGAGCTGGAAATGAGCATTACATTGGTTGTGACTATGTAAAAGTTACCCAGGACAACGCTCAGGAAGTTCTTGATATGGTTAAATAATTAATTCTGAAAATGGTGCGGGCGTTGGACAACGACGTCCGCATTTTTTAAGCTGATTGAAGAAGGAGAGCAAAATGGCTGAGTATAAACTGGAGTTGAAGGGCATCTGCAAGTCCTTTCCCGGCGTGAAGGCACTCGACAATGTACAGTTGTCAGTTCGTCCTGGCACAGTCCATGCGCTGATGGGAGAAAATGGTGCGGGTAAGTCCACTCTGATGAAATGTCTATTTGGTATCTATAAGATGGATGCCGGAGAGATCTATCTGGATGGAGAAAAAATTGATATTAAGGATCCGGATGATGCTATGAGTAAAGGAATTGCCATGGTACATCAGGAGCTTCAGCCGGTTCTGGCTAGAAGCGTAGGCGAGAACCTTTTCCTTGGAAGATTTCCTACCAAGAATTATGGTCCGCTGAAAGTGATCGATCATAAGAAAATGTATGAAGATACGAAAATGTGGCTGGATGAGGTTGGTATGGATTTTGATCCGAAGGCTCAGCTGGGTTCTCTGTCTATCGGACAGATGCAGTCTGTTGAGATTGCAAAAGCAGTCTCTCATCAGGCGAAAGTCGTAATCTTCGATGAGCCGACATCTTCTTTGTCTGACAAAGAAGTAGATGCCCTGTTCCGTATTATGAATGATCTGAGAAGTAAGGGTGTAGCAATGATCTATATCTCCCATAAGATGGATGAGATCAAGAGAATTGCAGATGACATTACCGTCATGCGAGACGGTGGTTATGTAGGAACCTGGCCGGCAGCAGAGATGACCACAGAGCAGATCATTGCCAAGATGGTTGGTCGTGAGCTGACTAATGTATATCCTGACAAAGATAATGAGATCGGTGACGTAGTTCTTGAAGTCAAAGACCTGTGTTCCATTCATCCGAAGTCTTTCCAGCACGTAAGCTTCAAGCTTCGTAAAGGCGAGATCCTTGGATTTGGTGGACTGGTCGGAGCTCAGAGAACCGAGCTGATGGAAGGTATTTTTGGAATCCGTGGTGTGGCATCTGGTGAGGTCTACATGCATGGAAAGAAAGTGAATATTAAGCACCCCATTGATGCTATGAACGCAGGTATCGGTCTGATTACTGAGGACCGTCGTGGAAATGGTATCTTCGGATGTCTGTCTATTAAAGACAACGTAGGTGTTTCCGTATATAATAAGTATTTGAAAGCAGGATTTGTGCTTGACCACAAGAAGATCAATACAGTTGTGGATGATAGTATTAAGAAACTGAGAATCAAGACTCCCAGCATGAAAGAGCATATTGCAAACCTGTCTGGTGGTAACCAGCAGAAAGTTATTGTATCCAGATGGCTGGCAAATGACCCGGATGTGCTGATCATGGATGAGCCTACCCGTGGTATTGACGTAGGAGCAAAGCATGAGATCTATGAGATCATGAATGACCTGGCAAAACAGGGAAAAGCAATTATCATGATTTCTTCTGAGATGGCTGAGCTGCTTGGTATGTCTGACAGAGTCTGTGTAATGTGTAACGGCCGCCTGACTGGTGAGATCACTGAGAAAGAAGAGATGTCTCAGGCAAATGTTATGCAGTTTGCAACACAATTCTGATGCTGAAGGAGGATGAATAGAATGGAAAAGACAAAGCAGAAACAGATTACAGATTTTCTGATCAATAATGGTGTTATTATTGTTATGTTCATTCTGGTTATTGTAGCCGGACTGACAACCCAGAACTTTTTTACCTTGAATAACTTAAACAACCTGTTAAACAACATGAGTTTCCGACTGGTAATCGCACTTGGTATCGCAGGCTGCGTTATTACCGCAGGATGTGACCTTTCCGCTGGTCGTCTGATCGGTCTTGGCGGATGTATCTCTGGTGTACTGCTTCAGAGAATGGACTATTCCGGAAAATTTTTCCCGGATATGCAGCCTTTGAATGTATTCCTGGCAGCTTTGGTTGCAATGCTGATCTGTGCAGTATTCGGAACCATTACTGGTTTCTTCATTGCTTATTTAAGTGTACCGCCGTTCATCGCAACGCTGGCTACCATGGAGATTGTATATGGTCTGAACATGCTGTTCACAAACGCAACCCCGCTTGGTGGCTTTACCACTGAGTATACCAACGTAGGTAGTGGTAAGTTCCTTGGTCTTAGCTATCTGGTATGGATCGCACTGGTTGTAGCAGCTATTACTTGGTTCATCTTCAATATGACCCGTCATGGAAAATATATGTATGCAATCGGTGGAAACCCACAGGCAGCAGAGGTTGCCGGTGTTCCGGTAAAACTGACCCTGATCCTGATCTATATGAAAGCAGCAGCTATGTATGGTCTTGCAGGATTCATGCTGGGTGCAAAATCCGGTGGTGCTTCCGTACAGCTTGGTTATGGTTATGAGATGGAGGCAATCGCAGCATGTACTATCGGTGGTGTATCCGTTACCGGTGGACGAGGAAAAGTATCCTCCGCATTTGTCGGTGTTGCAGTATTCGAGCTTCTGAAGATCGCTCTGCAGTACATGGGTGTTAACGCAAATGCACAGTACATTGCAATCGGTATCGTTATCTTCGTGGCAATCTCTCTGGATATCAGAAAGTATGTGGCAAAGAAATAAAATACATAGTATAATAGATAGCGGCAGGACGCATAAGCGTCCCGCCGCTATTTTCATATATGCAGGAACATATGTTATAAGGGAGATTTTATGGACACAAATAACAGATACTCAGTACTTCTGGTGGATGATGAAGAGGACGTGATCCAGATTATTGTAAAAAAACTGGACTGGGAAGCAATGGGTCTTAAGATCATTGGACATGCAGCCAACGGGGTGGAAGCACTGGAATTGGCAGAGGATCTGCAGCCAGATATTGTCATGACAGATATCAAGATGCCATACATGGATGGACTGACACTCTGTCGGAAATTAAAAGAATTATCAAGAACCATCCGGGTCATTATTTTTTCTGGATTTGATGAATTTGAGTATGCAAAAGAAGCAATCAAGATGGATGCAGCAGAGTATCTGCTCAAGCCCGTCAATGCCGGTGAATTAAAGGAAGTATTTGAGCGGATCAAAGCAGATCTTGACCGGGAACGAGATGAGAAGCGGAATACGGATAAGCTGCGGGAATATTACATGGAAAGTCTGCCGGTATTG
>ERZ773162.2761-NODE-2761-length-10497-cov-2.816319_pt1 | contig 10497 bp, 9 predicted proteins | sample MGYA00511113_ERZ773162 | MGnify/ENA primary metagenome ERZ773162 (study PRJEB29015, sample SAMEA2737807) | human gut metagenome | biome: human gut; feature: human-associated habitat; material: faeces | place: China | collected 2012 ... | reverse complement strand
ATTGATGCTATTAAAAAGGGCTTGAAAGCCGCAGGTGTAAACGAAAAGTACGCTGTAAAGGTTCAGAAACTCTTCAAAATCGAAAAGGAGGAGGATATTGATACTTATATTGCCTTGTTCAAAGACAATATTCTTCCTGATCTTGAAAGCACATCCGCAATTGAAAAAGCAAAAAAGGATGCTATTGCCGAGTATGAAAAGAACAATGGTTTAAAGGATGGTAAACCTATCAAGTCGGCTAAAAAGACTAAGAAAACAGTAAAATCCGATGACGATGATGAAGAAGACGATGATGAAGACTTCGAAGATTTGCCCGCATCTGTAGTTAAGCTATTGAAAGCCCAACAGAAGCAAATCTCCGAGTTGACCGCATCGGTATCTTCTGTCGTATCAACAGTCACAACTTCCACGAAACAGGCATCAGCCAGAACACTATTTGCAGATGCAAAACTGCCTGAAAAGTGGTTTAACCGTATTGATGTCAATTCTGAAACTTCTGTTGAAGATCAGATTAAAGAGTTGCAAGAAGAATACGCTGAAATCAGACAGTCAGTAATAGATGATGAGGTTGCCGGTGGTGATTACAAGCCTAATTCCTACAAGCCCAAAGAACGTTCAGAGAAAGAATGGCTGGAACTAATGGAGGACGAGGAAGGTGTTAATAACGGGACTGCCAGCCTTGGACTTGAAGAATAATAATTAATAATTAAAAGCTATGTTCAGAAAAAAGCAAAGTGAATTTCAGTATGCCCCCGGAATCGAAAAGATTATCGAGGACATTCAGGGCGGTGGAACTATTGCCCGTGCGGAACTGAAGGGAATCATTGATGAACTTCCTCCGCTTGTTATGGTGGGTAAGGACACTAACGGTCTTTATCATATTGTTAAGACTGGAAGAGTTACGGCTGTAGCTGCTGCCGATGCGGTAGCTATTCAGGTAGCAAAGAATCATGTGTTTAAAGTTGGGGAAGCGGTTACAATCGGCGGTGCTTTAACTGGAGCTTCCGATGTAATCTCTGCAATCGACAAGACCAACCCAGGCTACGATACGATAACCCTTGCTGGACCAATTGGAGCTGCAGAGATAGGTAATGTATTAGTTCTTGTTACTGCCAAAGCTGATGCCAAAGCCGCCAAGTTCAAATATGTACCGGAGGTTATCACCATGAACAAGGTTGATGTGACCGTAGCTAACCAGCAGTCAGGTCTCTTGGTGCGTGGTACTGTTAATGAAGCAGTAATGCCCTACCCTGTTGATGATGCTATTAAAGCGTTGCTTCATTTTATCCGTTTTATGTAATCCATTAATTCATAACTATATATGGAAAGAAGTTTAATTAAACAAGTGAACCGTAAGAATATGGGCGCCCGCCTTAACTCGCGTAAGGTTAAGCCGGTGTTTTTCCCTAATTTCTTCGGTGTAAAGCAGAAGAACTCTCTGAAATGGGAGACTCTTACAGGTGAGAAAGGTGCACCAGTTATCGCTGACGTTATTTCATTCGATTCTTCCGCACCTCAAAAGAAACGTGAAGTTATCGGTAAGATGTCAGGTGATATTCCTAAGACTGCTGTAAAACGCGGTATGAACGAAAGTGATTGGAATGAATACCAGCAACTTAGCAGGGATTGTGAAGGTGATTCGGATTTGAAATCTATTCTTGACCTTGCGTTCAAAGATCAGGATTTTGTATATAATGCTGTTCGCGGTCGTTTTGAATGGTGGTGTATGCAGTTGATGTCCAAAGGTGGATTCATTCTCAATTCAAGCAATAACAATGGTATTGTTACCGAAGAATTTGTAGGCTGTGGTATGCCTAATGAAAACAAGAAAGTTGCTGCTGTGGATTGGTCTAAGTCTACAACGGCCGACGGCTTGCAGGATATTGAAGATACCGTAGTTGCCGCTTCTGCCGAAGGTGTTACTATCAAATATGTAGTGATGCGCAAAGATAGATTTGCTCTATTGAAGAAACAGAAGGCTGTTATCGAAAAGGTTAGGGGCTGGATTAATCAGAAAGAAAAGCTGACTATCTCCAAGAAAGTTATCAATGAGTATCTTGCTGCCCAAGAGAATACGGAAGGTGTTCAGATCGTTCTTGTAAGTCCATCCGTTCGTATTGAGAATGCCGCTCATCAACGTACTACAGTAAATCCATGGGAAGCTGCCAATATTTGTTTCTTGGAAGATTTGCAGTGTGGCGACGTTCAGCATGGACCTATTGCAGCAGAACACTCTGTCGAGTACAAGAAGAAAGCTTCCACGCTGAAAAAAGACTTTGTTTTTATCAGCAAGTGGTCTGAACTGGAACCGTTCAAAGAGTGGACTAAAGCGGAAGCTAACGCTATTCCGGTAATCAATGACCCTGATGCAATGTACATCATGAAAACTGATGGTCAGGCATGGACGGAAGGCGAAGATACTGAGAAAACAGACGAAGAGGGTTATTAATCATCTATTATGGCAACAATCAGAGAAACAATACTGGAATATCCCTCTATTGGGGATATGGAAGGCTTTTTGGAGAAGGTAGTCTTTGTAAAACGTGGTGTTAATCCCGAAGAAAAATGCACTACTGAAAGTATGAAGCAGGTTGGTCTTTGTGTCGCTGATACGTATGCCATGTTAGTAAACTCACAGGATTTCAGTGAAAACAAGCTTTCTATCACTCATCCCCGTTCTTTCTATATTCAGACAGCAAAACAACTGTATATAGAGAACGGGGAGCCGGAGAAGGCAGTTAAACTTGGCAAGCGAATCATTATCAAAGGAAGAGCAGGTAACAGATGGTAAAACGGTATCCACATACAGCAATAGTTACTATTGAGGCTAACGGGCACTTAGTTGATGGTGAATGGATTCCTGGGGAACCGGTTGGAATATCTGTCTCCGGACGCTACGACCCGATAAGCGATGGAAGAATCGTTCTCAAACGTAATTCGGCTGGTGATGAAGCGCAAGTACATGGCTATTTCTATACCAAAATGCAGCCGCCGGCCGGTAGTAAGTTTTTGCGTTTGAAAGTCGAGTCAAAGGATATTGATGTACCGATTATCTGTTGGGAACCTTATCAATCACATTCAATAATTAACGTATGAGAAACGGTATGACACCTCTTTTCGACCAACAGTCACTAGAACGTTGGTTCGATCATTTTCAAAGCAAAGCGGAAGAAAGAATGTTGAAACTTCTACAAGGTGCTGGTGAAAAGTTTGTCGAAGTGGCTCGCAAAAGTGGTTCATATAATGACCAAACGGGTAAACTTCGTTCCTCTATCGGATATGTAATTGCGAAAGACGGTGAAGTACTTACAGAGAACTTCACAGAGAGCGACAAAGGGACTGATAAGACAACCGGTAAATACAAAGGTCGTAGGCTTGCAGAAGAAGTCTCACTATCTCATACTGGCGGTTATGTATTGGTCGGTGTTGCGGGAATGGAATATGCGGCAGCCGTGGAAGCTAAAGGATATGAAGTCGTTTCAGGAGCTAATACGCAATGTGAGAAATACCTGAGAGATACATTGAAGTCAATTTTTAGCAAGATTTAATTATGGACGAGTTTGATGCTGTTGATATAGTTTATGATGCTGTTTCCGCTGCGGACATCGATATTATGATTTACAAGGATAAGTCGGAAGCCGGCTTTACTAATGAACACATCGTTATCAATCATCTACAACTGAATGAGCTCGACTTCATCAATAAAGTACCTGTTAACATCAACATCTTTGTCCCTTTGAATGAAAACGGAATGAACCGACGTCAGCGAATGAAGGAACTCAAACGAAAGGTTAGAAAGTCGCTTGATTTAATCAATAGTAATGACGGTGTATGTAAAGAAGTAACAGTCCTTTGGAGCGTTCCAATGCCGGACCTGAAAGAAGGCTTTGCTTGTACAAATATTAGATTAGAAATTTTAATAGATCAATAATTATGGCAGGAGAAGTAAGACCTATCGCTATGGGCGTAGGCGCAATTAAATTCGGAACAGTCGGTGACGGAGTTCCTGGTGCAGACCTCAAAGATTTTCCTCTTCCGACAAAAGGAAGTGTTGCATTTAACTTTGCAGATCCCAAGGAAGTGAAGATTGAAGTAGAAGGTAGTGAAGAACCCCTTTATGTTGAGCTGGTGAAAGATACGACAGATTATGTTGAGTTCTCCATCCCTACTCCATCCAATGAAGTCCTTAAAGAACTGGCAGGCGGTGAAGTAGATACAACAGGAGGAAAAAACATTTGGAAAAAGCCTATTAACACTCCCTCTATTTCAAAAACGTTCCAGTGCGAGACATTGCCTAAAGACGGAAAGAAAGTGGTTTATTCCATCGTTAATGGTAAAATTGCCTCAAAGATTTCACAGGCTCCGGGATCAGAGCAGGCAGAGTTGTTACTTGTTCGTGTATACATGCAGTCTGCTGTTACTGCAGAAGGCAAGAGACAGACCGCTTTCATGCGCGAAGTAGTCACTATTCCCGCGGGTGGAGAACCTGCAGATGGAGGTGCAGAATAAAAAGGCTTCCTGTATAGCTAAGTTGGTGAAAGCACTACATTGGTTATGTAGAGATCGGCGGTTCGAATCCGCCTGCAGGAACAAACTATTGAAGAATGGAGCCGAAAGTATTGAAGGTTAGTTGCAAATAACTGGAAGTATTGCCTGGAAGTACAACGGGATAGGCTCCTTGAGGAAATTATGAGTATAAAGAACTTATTTCAGCAAGAATCGGAATCCGTAACGGAGCAGCCTGTCAAGATTCCATTTGATTTTACTAACCGAGATTCTATTCCGAAAGGAAAGGATCCCGGTGATTGTATTGTAATAAAGCCTATCACTGTCCGGACATGGTTTAGAATTCGTCCACTTCTCCTTGAAATTGAAAAAGAAGATATTGATAAAATGATTGTTAAAGATGGTGAGCTGAATGCTGATTTTCCAGAATTGATGAATAAATATGGAGGACTACTTCTCGATGTCGTTTGCCTGGGCATTCATAACAAGCCAAGTGATCCGCCGGCATGGTTTAAAAACGCCCTCATTGACAATACGACATGGGAGGATATACGCATATTATTCAATGCAATCATATATCGCATAGGGTACCACCCTTTTTGTACCTCTATCACGATGCTTCGGAACGTGAGCCCGCTACGAGAGACGGAGATAATAGCCGCTCGGAAGAATCTGCAAAGCTGGAAGGATATAACCAAAGCAGATTCTTAGTTATTGCAAAGGAAGCTCTAGGATTAACGTTTAATCAAACGTTGGATAGTAGCTATGGATTAATAGAGATATTACTTCAGGAGTACTCATTTGTGATGAGACAGCGTAATAAGATGACTGACGAAGACGGAAATGTTGAAGGACGAGATTATGAGTGGGTAGAACTTCCGTCTTTTGATGACCCTAGTAAGACAGTCAGGATAAAGAAATATAACGATATTGCTGGAAAGGTCAAACGATAAGGTAATTTGCCATTGTGTTTATATATTAGGTTAACTGTTTTTTATTAAATTGGTTTAGAGTATGTTTTCTAGTCCCTTGTATCTGTGAAGATATGGGGGATTATTTTTTAATCTCCTGAAGCTTCTGATTGAGAGATGAATTATCCCGCTGTAGATTCTCAATCAATCTTTTCTGATAAGCGAGCATCCCTTCAATTCTTCCTTCATCCTTGCCCTTCTTGTAAGCAGCATTGATTTCTTCTTCTGTGTAGTTCCTTTTATTCGCTACAGATACGTTTTCATTTTCCTTGGTCATGGCGCTAATGAATAGTGATTTATATATTATAGAAAAAGGCTATCTCTCCCCTTTTATTCCGACCAAGGAACATAATCTTTCAAATGCTTTGGGACTATGTAGCAAAGGGAATTGATAGCCTTATATTGTATTTCTAGGCTTATCAACTCCCCAAAGCATTTATAAAAACTGTTCCTTGGTCTTAGAACACTGCAAAGATGCTTATTCTTCTTGAAATAGCCAAATTTTGGCTCCTCTTTATATTTTAAGAATAAATGCTATATGGGTATTCAGAACAAAGATGGAGCGTTGTATTTCGCAACAGGCATAGATAATTCAGGACTATATTCCGGACGTCAGGAAGCGATGGGAATCATTAAGGCAATGGCCAGTGAAATTACCGCTTTCGATGTATTCGGTGGGATCGGCATTAGTGCAGGTATCGCATTTGCCAGAGCTGCCAAAGGTGCATACGACTTTGAAAAACAGTTTCAACAAAGCATGAAAGAAGTTGCTACTCTCTCAAGCGGTATAAAGGGAAGTCTAACGGACTATATGAATCAGGTTATGGAGATAACCCGCGAGGTTCCAGTACTTGCGAATGATGCGGCTAAAGCACTATATCAGATTGTATCTGCCGGTCATGATGGAGCAGATGGTATGAAAGTTTTAGAAGTGTCTGCAAAAGCTGCTATCGGTGGCGTTACTGATACGGCAACGGCGGCCGACGGAATTACGACTCTTCTTAATGCCTATAAACTTGATGTTTCAGAAGCAGAAAAAATATCAGACCAATTATTTACGACTGTCAAACTTGGTAAGACATCATTTGGCGAATTAGGTAAGAGTATTGCGCAAGTTGCCCCCATTGCCGCCAGTTATGGCGTAGAAATAGACCAGGTGTTAGCTGCTGTAGCTACTCTTACCAAGCAAGGTACACCTACGGCGCAAGCAATGACACAGATACGCGCTTCCATTATTGCAGTATCCAAAGTGCTTGGTGATGGTGCTTTTGATACAAGAACTTATCAAGAAGCGTTAGCAGAGGTCGCTAGACAAGCAGGTGGTTCTGAATCAGAGCTTCGTAATTTAGTACCAGAAGTTGAGGCTGTTAATGCTGTTCTCGGATTAACCGGTATAAATGTCAAAGAAGCTGCTGGGCATCTGGAAGAAATGCAAAACGCAACAGGGGCGGCAGAGGCAGCCTTTAAAGAAATGGCTTCATCTGCCGAGAATCAGATGAAACTACTAGGCAATAATATAACGGCAGCCCTTCGCCCGTTAGGCGAGAATATTCTAAAAGAAGTATCTTCTATTGCTACTGCATTCAATAAAGCATTCGAAAATGGAGATGTACAGGAAGCAATGAAAACATTAGGAACATTAATTGTAACACTTACAAGTGCTTTTGTTGGTTATAAAGGCTCAATTATAGCAATAAATGCAATTAAGAAAATACATATTTCATTGCTTGAGATGGAAAAATATGAAATGCTTTTATACCGTAAAGCTGTTGAAGCTGGCACTGTGTCCGAAAACGTACTTACTGCTGCTCAAGTGAAACAGATGGCTACAAGAAAAGCTATGATTACAACAATAAAACTACATACAGCTTCGCTATTAAAGAATGCTGCGGCAATGCTAGCAAATCCTTATGTATTAGCAGCTGCTGCAGCTGCCGCTCTCGGATATGCTATTTATAAATATGCCACCCGTGCAACTGCCGCAGAAAAAGCACAAGACCGATTCAATAAAACAGTAAAAGAAAGCCAACAAAGAACTGAAGAGTATAAGAATAAGATTCAAGGTCTTGTATCTATTGCACGAAGTGATACGGCTGCCACTACGGAAAGATATAAGGCTCTATTTCAACTACAACGTTTAATGAAGTCTGTTTTTAAGGACATGGACTTGAAGAAGTTGAAAGACATGGATGACTTGGAGCTGACTAATAAAATAGCAGAAGCAGAAGCAAGAAGAAATGTTGTTATCGCTAAGACCAATTTAGTTATGGCGAAACAACGCTTACAAAAAATAGACAACCAAATCATCCTAACAAATAACAGAAACGGGTATACTGGTGCATTAAAAGAAGATAGAGAAGCTGTAGCTAAAGAAGTGGATTTGCTACAAGGTGAGGTTGACAGAGCTGTAAATATGCATTCTATATCCATTAAAGCCCAAGTACAGGCCAATAAAGAGGCTGCTATACAGAACAAAGCTTTTTGGACCAAACAAAAAGATGATGCGACAAAGGCATTGGATTCAATTGCTTCGTCGCAAAAGAAGTTGATGGATGCAGGGAACTTCAAAGGGATAGACTCTGCTGTGGTGAAATCCTATAAAGAAAACGCCAAGAAGTTGAAAGAAGCCGAAAAAGAGTTGGAAGTCTATGATTCATCTTCCAAAAAGGACGATAAGGCGCAAAAGCTCCGTGAAGAACAGGAGAAATATAAACTCCTGCTAGATAAGCAGGATAGAGAGCAGCAGCGTATGAAAGAGGATTCTGCAAATGAACTCGAACAACTTGAAATCAACAAGCTCAAAGAGAGTAGCGAAAAAGTCCTCAAGCAAAGGGAACTCAATCATAAACTAGAATTACAGGCTATCGAGCGTGAAGCTGAGGATAAGAAGTTAAAAGTGATTAAGGATGCCCGTTCTGCCTTTGAAGCTAATCCTGAAAATAAAAAGGAAATTTTCAATGCAGAAGAATATGTCAAGTCGGAGCCGGTAAAGAAACAGTTTGCCGCATTTGATAAAGTTGCTAATGAAAAAAAGGAAACTACAGATTTAAAGTACAACCGCGGAGACGATTTGTCTGATTTGCTAAATCAGTACCAGGACTATACGGACCAGCGTCTTGCGATTGAACGAAAATTCAACGAAGATATTGCCACCTTGCAGGAACAACGCAAACAGGCGGTAAAGAATGGAGATACAGAGCAGGTCGAACAGATTGACCGTTCCATTGCCCAGGCGACGAAAAACAAGGGAATGGAGTTAATGGGGTTAGATTATGATAAGCTAAAAGAATCTCCTGAATACGTTCGTGCATTTGAGAATCTGAAAGAAACGTCTTCTGAAACATTAAATTCCCTTCTTATACAATTAGAGAATGCAAAACAGACAGCAGCACAAGTTTTGTCCCCCGACCAGCTACGGGAATATACAAGCACCATTCAATCAATTATGGATGAGTTGGATAGTCGTAATCCATTTCAATCGCTATCTGATAAGAAGAAAGAACTAGCAGAAGCAGAGGAAGAGCTTGCTAATGCACAAAGAGAGCTCGAAAATGCTCGTGTACAAGCGGAAGCAGTACAAGGTGGCGCTAAGATTGAAAACGGTGTTAAGTCCTCTAAATTCAACGCCAAGACAGGTAAGATAGATTCCACCAAGACTTATTTATCCGAAGCGCAGGCCCTGGATAAGGTAAAAGATAAGACTGATAAATACAACAAATCCAAAGACAATGTAGTAAAAACGAGTGCTAAGGTTAAAAAGGCAGAGAAAGATGTTAAGAGTCAGATAGATGACCTTTTCAATTCAATGAATAATCTTGGCAACTCTATTGGTGGACAAGCTGGTGAAATTATATCCCTAATCAGTGATATCGGAAGTTTTACCATGTTTGCCATGGAAGGTATAAAAGCGGCTGCCGACACCTCTGCCAACGCTATTAGTACGGTTGAGAAGGCATCTGTTATTTTGGCTATTATTAGTGCTGCTGTTCAGGTTGCAACTAAAATTGCTAAATTATTTAAAGGTGAGAGTGATGAGGAAAAACGAAAGAAACAAATTGATTTTTACAATCAGATAATCTCTATTTATGATAAAATTATTGAAAAGCAAAAAGAAAGTATAAAATTTGGTTATGGATTTTCTTCGATAGAATCTGCTAAAAAGGCAATGGAAGACCTCAATAAGCAGACAGAGTATTATCGTAAAATAGCAGACACCTCTTCAACGATGGTTATAGGAGTCAAATCACTTCAATATATAAAAGCGATGAAAGAGCTTGGTGTTGATGTGAAAAAATCTGTATTAGGAATAGCTACTACTGATGAATTATCCCAATTATCCGCAAAACAGCTAGAATATATTCGTAATAATTATAAAGACCTTTGGGCATCATTGAAGGACGAGCAACGTGATGCACTACAGGCAATTATAGACGCGGAGGAAAAAAGTAAGGAAATTGTAGACGAATGGAAAGAATCTATTACTGGTATATCATATGATAGCTTTTACACTGAATTTATCGACACTCTTTCTGATATGGATTCATCGGCCGAAGATATGGCTAACAATTTCGGTGATTATCTGAGAAAATCTATCCTTGCGGCTATGGTTGCCAAAGAATTTCAAAAAGATATTGATAATCTTTACGAAATGTGGGTAGCCGCTGGTGACGAAAAATCAGATGGAGGAATAGAAATTACAGTTGATGAAGCCAAGAAAATACAGCAAAAGCAGAAAGAGTTAGCTGATGCTATGATTAAACGAAGGGAAGAGATGGAAAAGGTGTACGGTTTTGATTCGTCAACATCTTCCCAAGAGTCTACAAAGAAAGGCTTTGCGGCAGCTTCTCAAGATTCAATAGATGAACTTAACGGGCGTTTCACAGCTTTGCAGATTGCAGGTGAAACCAGTAAAGAACAATTGGTAATTCAAACAGGAATTCAACAAATAATGGCGCAGAGACTTGAATTGATATACAACTTTAATTATTCCTCTATGACTGAAATGCGTGATATTATTTTT
>ERZ773162.2760-NODE-2760-length-10498-cov-4.310256_pt1 | contig 10498 bp, 8 predicted proteins | sample MGYA00511113_ERZ773162 | MGnify/ENA primary metagenome ERZ773162 (study PRJEB29015, sample SAMEA2737807) | human gut metagenome | biome: human gut; feature: human-associated habitat; material: faeces | place: China | collected 2012 ... | reverse complement strand
TGGGACGGCGCGTGAAGTGAGGGACGGCGAAAAAAGCCGCACAGAATTTTTCAAAAAAATTTCGGAAATAAAAAGATTTTCGAGACCCGGCGCGGTATATATATAATATGACCTTTTCTGCATAGACGCCGCATAGAGGGGAGGGGCTGATATGACCATCCGCGAACAGCTTGAAGCGCGCGAGCACGACATTCTTTCGCCGTGGGCGACGTTTGCCGACGAAAGCGCGGGACGCGAGCAGGAAATGCAGCCCTGTCCGTACCGGACCTGCTTTCAGCGCGACCGCGACCGCATCCTGCACAGCAAGGCGTTCCGCCGCCTGTCCAACAAAACGCAGGTTTTCATTTCTCCCGAGGGCGACCACTACCGCGCCCGCCTGACGCACACGCTCGAGGTGGCGCAGATCGCGCGGACGATCGCACGGGCACTCGGCCTGAACGAGGATCTGACCGAGGCGATCGCGCTCGGCCACGATCTCGGCCACACGCCCTTCGGCCACGCAGGGGAGAGTGCGCTCGATGAGGTCTGTCCGTTCGGTTTCCGCCATAATGAGCAGAGCCTGCGTCTGGTAGACCTGCTCGAAAACCTGAACCTCACGCGCGAGGTGCGGAGCGGCATCGTCTGCCACACGGGTCCCCGCAAGGCGGCAACGCCCGAGGGGCGCATCATCCATTTCGCTGACCGCATCGCCTACATCAATCACGACATCGACGACGCGGTGCGCGGCGGCATCATCCGCGAGAGCGACATCCCGGCGCATCTGCGCACGAGGCTCGGTGCCTCGCACGGCACGCGCATCGACACGCTCGTGACCGCGATGATCGATTACGGCCTGCAATACTGCGAGATCGGCATGGACCGCGCCGTGCACGACGATATGATGGAGCTGCGGCAGTTCATGTTTGAGCATGTGTACCGCAGTCCCGAGGTCCGGCGCGAGGAAACGCGCACGCGGACCATGCTGCAAAGCCTTTACCGCTATTTTGCCGAGCATCCCGACGAGATGCCGGATGATTATTTTGTACTGATGACGAAGGGAGAGCCGCTCGAGCGGGTCGTGTGTGATTATATTGCGAGCATGACCGACCGCTACTCGATCGCGGTGTTCCGCCGGCTGTTCATCCCGAACAGCTGGAGCAAAACGGACTGATCGGAGGTGAGTTCTGTGCCGTTTGACCGTATCTTTCTGGACGAGCTGTCCGCGAGAAATGACATCGTGGACGTGGTCTCGCAGTATGTGCAGCTGAAAAAGAGCGGCGCGAACTACTTCGGCCTGTGTCCGTTCCATAACGAAAAGACCGGCTCGTTCTCGGTCTCGCCCGACAAGCAGATCTTCCACTGCTTCGGCTGCGGCGCAGGCGGCGGCGTCATCACGTTCGTGATGAAGGCCGAGGGACTGTCGTTCCCCGATGCGGTGCGCTATCTGGCCGACCGGGCAGGCATACAGGTGCCCGAGCAGGGCGAGGAGGAGCGCCGCGCCGCGCGGCACCGCGACCGCCTGTATGCCCTGTGCAGGGACGCCGCACGGTTTTACTACGATACGCTGTGGAGGCCGGAAAACCGCGCGCCGCAGCAGTATTTCATCGGCCGCGGCCTGTCGCGGCGCACGATGAACCGGTTCGGTCTCGGCTATGCGCCCGACTCGTTTCATGCACTCATGGACGCGATGACGGCGAAGGGGTATACGCGCGACGAGCTGCTCGACGCGGGCCTTGTCAGCCGCAGCGAGAAGGGGCGCATCTACGACCGCTTCCGAAACCGCGTGATGTTCCCGATCATAGATGTGCGGGGCAACGTCATCGCCTTCGGCGGCCGCGTCATGGACGACTCCAAGCCGAAATACCTCAACTCGCCCGAGACGCCGATCTTCCACAAGAGCCGCAATCTGTTTGCGCTCAATCTTTCCAAAACGACGAAAAACGACTACTTTATCCTTGCAGAGGGCTATATGGACGTCATCGCCCTGCATCAGGCAGGCTTTGACTCGGCGGTGGCCTCGCTCGGCACCTCGCTGACCGAGGAGCAGGCGCGCATCATCGCGCGGCATACCGAGCGCATCGTGATCTCGTATGACGCGGACGGCGCCGGTCAGTCTGCGGCGCAGCGCGCCATCGACATCCTGAAAAAGTGTGATCTTCAGGTCAAAGTGCTGCGCATTCCGGGCGCGAAGGACCCGGATGAGTTCATCAAGGCGCGGGGCGCGGCGGCGTTCCGTGCGCTCATCGAGCGCAGCGAGGATCACAATGCGTTCCGCATCGAGCAGATCGCGGCGAAATACGACCTTGAGGACGATGAGGCGCGCGTGCTGTTCCTGAAAGACGCGGCGCGCATGCTCGCCGGCATCGAAAGCTCGATCGAGCGCGAGGTCTATGCAGGGCGCGCGGCGAAAATGGCCGGCGTCACGCCTGAGGCGATGGCGGTCGAGGTGCGGCGCGAGCTCGGCATTCAGCGCAAACGGCGCCGCGCCGCAGAGCGGCGCGAGATCCGCTCGCCGGTCGGCCTTGCGCAGCCGAAGGACCGGACGCTCGCCTATGCCGATGTAAAAAGCGCGAAGGCTGAGGAAAACGTGCTCCGTCTGCTGTTCACCGACCAGAAGCTGATACACGGCATGGAAGAGCAGCTGCCGGCGGCGTGGTTTTCCGCCCCGGTTCTGCGTAAGATATACGAGCGTGTGCTCGAGCTGGACCGCAGCGGCAGCCTTGTCGATGCGCTGGCCTTCGAGGGACAGCTCGAAACCGGCGAAATGAGCCTGCTTGCCGGGATACTGGAGCAGGGTGTACCGCCCGGCGATCATCGCGCGGAGCTGCGGGAGTACATAAATACGATACGATTACAGCGCGTCAAGGACGGAACGCTCACGCAGGCAGGGGAGGACCCGCTGCTGACGTTCGGACGCATGAAAAACCAAAACGCGGGAGGACAAACGATATGACGAACAACAAGGCACAGCAGAGCGCTGAAAAGACGGCGGAGCAGCAGCAGGTCCTGCGCGACCTGCTCGCCCTCGGCAAGAAAAACGGCCGTCTGACGCTCAAGGAAATGGCGGACGCGCTCAGCCATCTCGAGCTGGAGAGCGATGACATCGACAAGCTGTACGAGACACTGGAGTCTATGGGCGTCGAGGTCGAGACCGAAGGCGTTCTGGAAAAGGCGCTCGGCGACGGCGACGACGACAGCTTCGAGCCGGACACGGTCGAGGAGGTTCCCGAGGAGGAGCTGATCGACACCTCTGCCATGGCGGAGACCTTCGCCATCGACGACCCGGTCCGTATGTACCTCAAGGAGATCGGCAAGGTCGACCTGCTCACGCCCGAGGAGGAGGTAACGCTCGCGGAGCGCATGCAGAAGGGCAGCGCCGCTGCCGAACGCATCGCGGCAGAGGGCGACGCCATCCCGCCCGAGGAGCGCGCACAGCTCGACAAGGACATCAAGGCGGGCGACCGCGCGAAAAAGCGTCTGGCGGAGGCCAACCTCCGTCTGGTCGTTTCCATTGCAAAGCGCTATGTCGGCCGCGGCATGCTGTTCCTCGACCTCATTCAGGAGGGCAACCTCGGCCTGATCAAGGCGGTCGAAAAGTTCGACAGCACCAAGGGCTTCAAGTTCTCGACCTACGCGACCTGGTGGATCCGTCAGGCCATCACCCGCGCGATCGCGGATCAGGCGCGCACCATCCGCATCCCGGTACACATGGTTGAGACCATCAACAAGGTCATCCGCGTTTCCCGTCAGCTGCTTCAGGAGCTCGGCCATGACCCGAGCCCGGAGGAGATCGCGAAGGAAATGAATATGCCGGTAGACCGCGTGCGCGACATCCTCAAGATCGCGCAGGAGCCGGTTTCGCTCGAGACCCCGATCGGCGAGGAGGAGGACTCTCACCTCGGCGACTTCATCCCGGACGACGACGCGCCGGAACCGGCGGAGGCTGCCTCCTTCATGCTGCTCAAGGAGCAGCTCGTTGAGGTGCTTAAGACTCTGACGCCGCGTGAGGAAAAGGTTCTGCGCCTGCGCTTCGGCATCGAGGACGGCCATACCCGCACCCTCGAGGAGGTCGGCAAGGAGTTCAACGTAACCCGTGAGCGTATCCGCCAGATCGAGGCCAAGGCGCTGCGCAAGCTGCGTCATCCGTCGCGCTCGAAGAAGCTCAAGGACTTCCTGAACTGAGACTGCATCGCGAGAGCGGACTTTATCGACAAACCGACGCCTGCCCGGATTTCCGGGCGGGCGTTTTTTGCGCTCTGACATAAAAAATTCGTGCAAAATCGCGAAATGAAGGCGAATAATCATGCGCAGACGGTTGAGAAGTGCGAAAATAAATGCTATAATTAGTAAACACTCTGGCACCTATCACAAAAAGAAGGAGCAAATGTAAATGAGCCCAGTTTTTGTTATCGGACACCGAAACCCGGATACGGACTCGATCTGCTCCGCGATCTGCTATGCCGCCCTCAAGCGCAAGCTGACCGGAGAAGAATATATCGCCTGCCGCGCAGGCCATGTCAACGCAGAGACCCAATTCGTCCTCGAGCACTTCGGCGTCGAGCCGCCGCGCTATATCGCCTCGTTCGAGCCGCGACTGAGCGATGTGCAGTACCGCGAGGTCGCAGGCATCAACTCGGAAATGTCGCTGCGCCGCGCATGGGACTACATGAACGAAAACGACATCCAGACGCTCGCGGTCGTCGATGAGGACCGCCATCTGAATGGACTGCTGACGCTGAGCGACATCGCGCGCTTTTACATGGAGGATCAGGATGCGAACGCACTGGCCGAGGCAAAGACCAGCTACCGCAATCTGGTCGATGTTCTGGACGGCACGCTCGTCAACGGTGAGCTCGAGCAGCCGTTCGAGCAGGGCCGCGTCGTTGTCGCGGCGGCGAACCCGGACGTTCTCGAGGACTACATCGCGCCGAACGACATGGTCATCCTCGGCAATCGCTATGAGAGCCAGCTGTGCGCCATCGAAATGAACGCCGGCTGTATCATCATCGGCCTCGGCGCCAAGGTCTCGCGCACCATCCGCAAGCTCGCCTCGGAAAACGGCGTTTCCATCATCGCGACGCCGCTCGATACATATACCTGCGCCAAGGTCATCAGCCAGGCGGTTCCGGTGCGTCACGTCATGCGCCGCAAGGGCCTGATCACCTTCGAACCGGAGGAGAACGTCGAGGACGTCAAGCGCACGGTTTCCAAAAAGCGCATCCGCTACTATCCGCTGCTCGACGAGCAGGGCCGCTACATCGGCATGTTCTCGCAGCGCAATCTGCTCGATCTGGAGCGGCCGAACGTCATCCTGGTCGACCACAATGAGCGCGATCAGGCCGCCGAGGGCATCCGCTCGACCAACATCATCGAGATCATCGACCATCACCGCATCGACTCGGTCGAGACGAGCGGGCCGATCTATTTCCGCAATCAGCCGCTCGGCTGCACCGCGACCATCATCACCCAGATGTATCACGAAAAGAACATCGAGATCGAGCCGAAGATCGCGGGCCTGCTGTGTTCGGCGATCCTGTCGGACACGCTGATGTTCCGTTCGCCGACCTGCACGCCGCTCGACCGCATGGCGGCCGAGGAGCTGGCGAAGATCGCGGGGCTGAATATCAAGGAGTACGCGGCTGAGATGTTCCGCTCGAGCTCGCGCCTGCGCGACCGCTCGATGGACGAGCTGTTCCACATGGACTTCAAGTATTTTCAGGTGCAGGACCGCAAGATCGCGATCTCGCAGATCACGAGCGTGAGCGGGGACGAGCTGTCCGGCATCCGGGACAAGATGCTCGAATATATGGAAAGCTGCCTCAAGACGAGCGGGCTGTCCATGCAGTTCGCCATGCTGACCAACATCATCGAGGAAAAGACCGAGCTGCTCTACGTCGGCAAGGGCGCGCAGGAGCTTGTCCACATGGCATTCAAGAAGGAGTGCGGCGAGAATTCGGTCGTGCTGCCCGGCGTAGTCAGCCGCAAAAAGCAGATGGTAACGCCGCTGCTCGGCGCGATGGAGGAGGAAGCAGGGCTCTGAGACCTGCCGCACGGCTGCATCACATCAAACAGAGAGAATTTTTGACGGCGTACCCGCCGTTCTCAGGAGAAAAAAGCAAATGATCAATATCGTTCTGGTCGAGCCGGAGATCCCGCAGAACACCGGCAACATCGCGCGCACCTGCGCGGCGACGGGCTGCGTGCTGCATCTGGTCGAACCGCTCGGCTTTCAGCTCGACGACAGGCGCATGAAGCGCGCCGGTCTGGACTACTGGCACCTGCTTGATGTCCGTATGTACAAAAATCTGGAGGATTTTTTTGAAAAGAACCCGGATGGACGCTACTTCTACGCGACGACCAAGGCGCCTCATGCCTATCATGAGGTCGAGTACCGCGACGGCGACTACCTGATGTTCGGCAGGGAGACGCGCGGTCTGCCCGAGCCGCTCCTCGTCGAGCACCCCGAGCGCTGCGTGCGCATCCCGATGCGCGAGGGCGCGCGAAGCCTCAACCTGTCCAACTCGGTTGCTGTCCTCGTTTTCGAGGCGCTGCGTCAGACCGGGTTTGAAAATCTGAAGCTTGCCGGACCGTTTCCGCAGGCATAAAGGAGAAAAAATATGGAGAAGATACATATTCTGACGGATTCTTCGTCCGATATCCCGCAGGGTCTTGTGGAGCAGCACGGCATCGAGATCGTGCCCATCATGCTCAGCCACGGCGGCCGAACCTTCCGCGAGTATTATGACATCACCCCGGCGGAATGCTGCAGGCTGCTCGAGGAGAGCGACGAGATCCCGAGCACTGCGATGGCAACGCCTGCGGTGTTCCTCGAATCGTACAACCGCGCGTTCGAGCGCGGCTGCACCCACCTCATCGGCGTTCTCATCAATGGCAGCGGCTCGGGCACCTATCAGGCGGCCTGCCTTGCGAAGGGAATGTTCGAGGAGGAGCACGGCGAGGGCGCGATGGTCATCGAGGTGTTCGACTCGCGCACCTATACCTACATTTATGGACACATTGTCGTCAAGGCGGCCGAGATGCGCGAGCAGGGCGAGAGCTTTGAGGCGATCACGAGCGTCATCCGCAGCCGGCTGAGCCGCGTCGAGGCGTATCTCGGCGTGTACACGCTCAAATATCTCAAGAAGTCCGGCCGTATTTCGGGCGGCGCGGCGTTCGTCGGCGAGGCGCTCGGTCTCAAGCCGATCAGCTTTGTCTATGACGGCGCGGTCAAGGTCTGCGACAAGGTGCGCGGCGAAAAGGCGCTCGCGGCAGGCATCTGCAAAAAGGTCGTCGCCCGCGTGCAGCAGCCGGAAAAGCAGACCGGCATCCTGCTCTACGGCGATGTACCCGAGGAGCGTCTGGCCGAAGTCGAAAAGCGCATGCGCGAGGAGATCGGCTTCAAGGACGTCGTCCGCTGTGCGATCGGCCCGTCTGTTCTGTCCAATACCGGCCCGCTTGCCATCGCTGTTGCGTACTACGGCGCGCCGCGCGAGTAAAGAAAATTGTGAAAAATGTAGAATATTTTCCGGTTTTTCGGCGCAAAACGCAAAAATCCTCTAAAACGTTGCCGAAAGGTGAGGTTTTTCTCAAATTTGCTTGCGAACAGGGCGGATTACGAGTATAATTTTGTAGTGGAAACGGAATTCTTTCGTTAGGAAATTTCGTTATTTGGGATAATACAATATTATCAGCTGTATTACAGACTTTTCACTAAGGAGAGGGATATACTATGCAGTACAACAAGAAGAGCGTCGAGGATATCGACGTTGCCGGCAAGAAGGTCATCGTTCGCTGCGACTTCAACGTTCCGCAGGACGACAACGGCAACATTACCGACGACAAGCGCATCCGCGCATCTCTCGAGACCATCAACTACCTGCTGAGCCACAACGCAGCAGTCATCCTGTGCTCTCATCTGGGCCGCCCGAAGGGCGAGGTCAACATGAAGTACTCGCTGGCTCCGGTTGCAAAGCGCCTGTCCGAGCTGCTCGGTCAGGAGGTTAAGCTCGCAAAGGACGTTGTAGGCGAGGACGCAAAGAAGCTGGCTTCCGAGGTTCAGCCGGGCCACGCTGTCCTGCTCGAGAACGTTCGTTTCGAGAAGGGCGAGACCAAGAATGACGCAGCTCTGGCAAAGGCTATGGCCGACATGGCTGAGATCTACGTCAACGACGCCTTCGGCACCGCACACCGCGCACACGCTTCCACCGCAGGCATCGCTGATTACCTGCCGGCTGTATGCGGCTTCCTCATCAAGAAGGAGATCTCCATCATGGGCAAGGCTCTGAGCGACCCGGCTCGTCCGTTCGTTGCTATCCTGGGCGGCGCTAAGGTCTCCGACAAGCTGGCCGTTATCGAGAACCTGATCGAAAAGTGCGATACCATCATCATCGGCGGCGGCATGGCATACACCTTCCTCGCAGCCAAGGGCTACGGCATCGGCAAGTCTCTGTTTGATGCTGAAAAGGTTGACTACTGCAAGGACATGATGGCCAAGGCCGAGGCAAAGGGCGTCAAGCTGCTCCTGCCGGTCGATACCGTTGTAGCCGCTTCGTTCCCGAACCCCATCAACGCAGCGATCGAAGTCAAGACCGTCTCGGTTGACGCAATCCCTGCTGACATGGAGGGCATGGACATCGGCGAAAAGACGCGCGAGCTCTTTGCTGACGCTGTAAAGTCCGCCAAGACTGTTGTCTGGAACGGTCCTATGGGCGTTTTCGAGAATCCCACCCTTGCCAAGGGCACCATTGCCATGGCACAGGCACTGGCTGACTCCTCCGCTACCACAATCGTCGGCGGCGGCGACTCCGCAGCAGCCTGCGAGCAGCTGGGCTTTGCAGACAAGATCACCCATATCTCCACCGGCGGCGGCGCATCTCTCGAGTTCCTCGAGGGTAAGGAGCTTCCGGGCATTGCCTGCCTGCTGAGCAAGTAAAAAACGCTTTATACCGGGGCGTATCCTCATGCCCCGTATAAATACATAAAGGATAAGGACGAACACGAGAAAATCGTCTGAATTTTTGAAAGGGGTATATCCATAATGAATCGCAGATACCGTAAGACCATTATCGCCGGCAACTGGAAGATGAACAAGACTCCGGCAGAAGCAAAGGCTCTGATCGAGGAGATGAAGCCGCTCCTCTCCAAGACCAAGTGGTGCGAGATGGTTCTTTGCGTACCGTTTACCGATATCCAGGCTGCTGTAAAGGCTGCAAAGGGTTCCAAGATCGCTATCGGCGCTGAGAACATGCACTTCGAGAAGTCCGGCGCATTCACCGGCGAGATCTCCGCTGACATGCTCAAGGAGCTGGGCGTTAAGTACGTTATCATCGGCCACTCCGAGCGCCGTCAGTACTTCAACGAGACCGACGAGGCTTGCAGCAAGAAGGTTCAGGTCGCTCTCGAGAACGGTCTGCGCCCGATCCTGTGCGTAGGCGAGTCTCTGACCGAGCGCGAGCAGGACGTTACCATGGAAGTTATCCGCAAGCAGATCAAGATCGCTCTGCAGAACGTAGCTGTTGAGGACATCAAGAAGGTTGTCATCGCTTACGAGCCGATCTGGGCGATCGGTACCGGCAAGACCGCTACCGCAGAGCAGGCTAACGAGGTTTGCTCCGCAATCCGTGACTGCCTGCGCGAGAAGTACGGCGCACGCGCTGCCCGCGGCATCACCATCCAGTACGGCGGCTCCATGAACGCTAAGAACGCTTCCGAGCTGCTGGCTCAGCCGGACGTTGACGGCGGCCTCATCGGCGGTGCATCCCTGAAGAGCGCAGACTTCGCTACTATCGTAGAAGCAGCTAATCAGTAATTAAATCGCGTAGATCGCGGTAACGGGAAGTCCTCCCGCGCTAATCGCGAAGAGGGGGGCAGCGACAGGTATCGTTGCCCCTTTCTGTCCGTTTTCGCTTCTGAAAAGGAGTCACAAGAATGATTAAAAAGACCACCGCGCCGGGCGCTTCCGACGCAGCAGAAAAGGCTGTACCGGTAAACGTTCTGGCGGATCCGGTCGTTGTCAAGGCTGAGGAGCCGGCTAAGCCGAAGCGCAGCCGCAAGACCAAGGCTGAGGCAGAGGGCACAGCCAAGCGCGGCCGCAAGCCCGCCGCAAAGACGACGGCCGAGAAAAAGACCTCGACCCGCAGGAGCACTGCCAAGAAGGCGGAAGGCCCGAAGAAGCCGACCGCTCTGATCATCATGGACGGCTTCGGCCACCGTGCGGAGAAGAAGGGCAATGCGATCGAGGCTGCAAACAAGCCGAATCTCGACCGGATCTTCTCTGAAAATCCGCTGACCTATATCGGCGCATCCGGTCTGGACGTCGGTCTGCCGGACGGCCAGATGGGCAACTCCGAGGTCGGTCACACCAATATCGGTGCAGGCCGCATCGTATATCAGGAGCTGACCCGCATCACCAAGGCTATTCAGGACGGCGATTTCTTCGAGAACCCGGCTCTGATGAGCGCCATCAACCAGTGCAAGTGGTTCGATTCCACCCTGCACATTTTCGGTCTGCTGTCTGACG
>ERZ773162.2758-NODE-2758-length-10501-cov-10.248325_pt1 | contig 10501 bp, 5 predicted proteins | sample MGYA00511113_ERZ773162 | MGnify/ENA primary metagenome ERZ773162 (study PRJEB29015, sample SAMEA2737807) | human gut metagenome | biome: human gut; feature: human-associated habitat; material: faeces | place: China | collected 2012 ... | reverse complement strand
CCCCCATATAGGACTTTTATATTTCATTGTCCTATATGAGGGTAGCATATCAAAATCCAGGGGCGTTTTCTATCTCAGCTTATAATTCTATTTTCCGAGCTTATCCGCTTCTTCCGTATTCTTCTTAAGTTCCTCATAAACCGGGAAGCAGTCGAAAGTTGCAAAGTAATCCATCGGAGTCTCTGCTCTGCGGATCAGCTGTGTACCTCCGTCCTCTTTCAGAAGAACTTCTGCGGAACGAAGACGTCCGTTGTAATTATATCCCATAGAGAATCCATGTGCTCCGGTATCATGGATCACAAGCAGATCTCCCATGTCAATCTTCGGAAGCTGACGGTCGATTGCAAATTTATCATTATTCTCGCACAGAGAACCAGTCACATCGTAAGTATGATCGCATGGTTCATTTTCTTTTCCCACAACAGTGATGTGATGGTAGGCACCATACATAGCCGGACGCATCAGGTTTGCGGCACATGCATCTACACCGATGTACTCTTTGTGCGTATGCTTTTCATGGATTGCTTTTGTCACAAGGCATCCATAAGGTCCAAGCATAAAACGGCCAAGCTCTGTGTAAATCGCCACATCGCCCATTCCAGCCGGAACAAGAACCTCTTCGTACACTTTTCTTACACCTTCACCGATCACCTTGATATCGTTCGGTTCCTGATCCGGTTTGTAAGGGATTCCCACACCACCAGAAAGGTTGATGAACTTGATATGTACACCGGTCTCCTTCTGAAGCTTAACTGCTACTTCAAACAAAGTACGTGCAAGTGTCGGATAATATTCATTAGTTACAGTATTACTTGCAAGGAATGCATGGATACCGAACTCTTTTGCGCCTTTGGACTTCAGGATCTTGAATGCCTCAAAAATCTGTTCAGTTGTCATACCGTATTTGGCATCTCCCGGATTATCCATAATGCTGTTGGAAATTTTGAAAAGTCCACCCGGATTATAACGGCAGCTGATTGTCTCCGGAATCTTTCCGATCGTCTTTTCCAGAAAATCAATGTGTGTGATATCGTCCAGGTTGATGATCGCGCCAAGCTTATCAGCAAGTGCAAATTCCTCTGCAGGTGTATCATTGGAAGAAAACATAATATTTTCTCCAACCTGTCCGACAGACTCAGACATTAAAAGCTCTGTATAGGAAGAGCAGTCACATCCGCATCCATATTCTTTTAAAATATTGAGGATATATGGGTTTGGAGTTGCCTTTACTGCAAAATATTCTTTATATCCTTTGTTCCATGCAAATGCTTCTTTGAGTGCTTTTACATTTTCACGAATCCCTTTTTCATCATAAAGATGAAACGGAGTCGGATATTCTTTTACGATTTCATCTAACTGTGTCTTTGTTACGAATGGTTCTTTTTTCATTCTGTTCATCTCTCTTTCGTCTAGTCGATAGTTGCAATACGCATCATATTACTTACAGAACCCTTTTCACGCTGTACGCTCGGTGAAGGAATACCAGCTGTCAGGACAACAATATCTCCACTGTCCACGCATTTCTTTGCCTGTGCAAGATCAATTGCCCCACTGCAGATATCATCTGTTGTATGGAATTCCAGAGACTTCAATCCTCTTACGCCCCAGTAGATCGACATCCGGCGAAGGGTTCGTTCGTTCGGTGTAATTCCAAGGATTTCCTGCTTCGGACGAAGGTTGGATACAACCCTTGTTGTTGCACCGGATACAGATGGAGTGATGATGCATCTTGCATTCAGGTTCGCTGCCGCAAGTACAGAAGCATATCCGATTGCACTGGACACACCTGACTTCAGATGATCTCCGGCTTTAACAAGAATGGAATCATAGTCCAGATGTTTCTCTGTCGTCTCTACAATATGAACCATCATCTGGAGTGCTTCCAGAGGGTATTTCCCCTGTGCTGTCTCTCCGGAAAGCATAACTGCATCTGTTCCGTCGTATACCGCATTGGCAACGTCCGTCACTTCCGCTCTTGTCGGACGCGGATTACGCATCATAGAATCCAGCATCTGTGTTGCAGTAATAACAGTCTTAAAGTTGTCATTACATTTCTGGATGATCATTTTCTGGAGATGCGGCACTTCCTCTGCCGGAATCTCTACACCAAGATCTCCACGTGCCACCATGATACCATCAGCCGCACGGATGATCTCATCAATATTCTCAATACCTTCTGCGTTCTCTACCTTTGCAATGATTGGAATATACGGAGCGCCGAGTTCTTTTAAATATGCCTTGATCTCAAGTACACACTCTGCATTTCTTACAAATGATGCTGCGATAAAGTCAATATCCTGCTCTACACCGAAACGGATATCATCCTTATCTTTTTCTGTAATAGCCGGAAGACGAATGGCTACGTTCGGTACGTTAACACCTTTTCTTTCGCCAAGTTCTCCACCATTTACTACAGAACAGACAATCTCTGTCTCTGTCTTGCTCTCTACACGAAGTCCGATCAGGCCATCGTCAATCAGAATGGTGCAGCCTTTATAAATATCCTGTACCAGTCCCTTATATGTGATAGATACTCTCTTATTATCTCCTACGATATCTTCTGTTGTCAGAGTGAAGGTTTCTCCTTCTTTTAAAGTAATCTTCTTTCCGTCTTTCAGGATTCCTGTACGAATTTCCGGTCCCTTTGTATCCAGAAGGATTGCAGTGTTTGTATGTTCCTCTTCACGAAGCTCTTTGAGCATATCCATTCTGAACTTCTGTTCTTCATGATCACCATGTGAGAAATTGAAACGTGCCACATTCATTCCATTCTGGATCAGCTTTCTCATCATTTCTCTGTCGTTGGTGTTTGGTCCCATTGTACAAACAATCTTGGTTTTTTTCATTGTTTCCTCCTCTTATTATTCAATTTGATTCTATGTTAGAACTCTACTTCACATGTTCGTGTGTGAAAAGATGATCCTGGCAATATTCATAATTCCCGTTACACTTTGAACAATAACGGAACTCCAGTGTCGGATCGTCAAGTTCAGTACGACCGCACACTGCACATCTGTGCTTTGCACCGCCTGCATACTGATTCTGCGGACGGCTTATCTGCTTCTGGAATTTCTTTCTGCGGGCAGCCTGTTTCGGACTGTGTCCACGCAGATTCCGGTTGCAGAAAAAGAAAATAATAAAGTTCAAAAGGGATGCGATGATCACGATCCGTATGATCAGACCGCCCTGCACTGCGTCTACCGCAAGCAGAACCACATCCAGAATTGCAAGCCACTTCATCTTGATCGGGATAATGCCGTAAAGCAAAAGCTGATAATCCGGCATGATGGATGCACATGCAAGGAAAATGGACATATTGATATAGTAAGTACTGTAAAGGCTTCCAAATCCGGTAATGCCTCCGATCAGTCCATTCACAATAAAAGCTCCAATAACTGTAAATAATATTCCTGAAAAAATGTAAACATTGTAACGAAATGCCCCCCAGTAGCTTTCCAGCGTATTACCAAGGGAATAGTATAACAGCATCATAAAGATAACAAAAATAATATTGTCATTCGGCGGGATGATCACCCAGCTTAGAAGTCGCCACACCTGCCCTTTCAAAATCAGTGCCGGTTCCAGTGTAAAATAGGTAAGAAGCTGTGGCATCGTAAAACTCAAAAGATATCCGATTGCATAGCCTGCAAGCAGATACATCGTAAGATTTCTAATTGCATAGCGCCCGAATCTGCGCTCCATTTTATCTAACCAGTTCTTCATTCAAAACCTCCTTCCACGTATGTTATTTTATCGTCTGCTTTTTACTTTGTCAATTCCATTCCACCTCTTTACTCTCTTTTCACATAATTTACATCTTTTGTTCACTTCCAGGCACTTTTTTCTACAATGCCATACACAACTTCTGTTTGTATTTTCGTTGGTTCTGTCGTATAATGTAAGATACTGTAGTTCTCTGCGAACTACATTTAATAGGTAATAACACAGACAAATTTTTTAATTGTAATAAGGAGTAGTTAAATCATGAATCAGACAGAATTACATACCCTGGGAATTGACATCGGTTCTACAACTGTTAAAATCGCAGTTCTGGACAGTAATAATGATGTTCTGTTTTCTGATTACGAGCGTCACTTCGCCAATATTCAGGAAACCCTTTCTGATCTGCTTGGTCGTGCTATCTACAAGCTCGGTCAGATCAAGGTATCTCCAATGATTACCGGATCAGGTGGTCTTACTCTGGCAAAGCATCTTGGCGTACCTTTTGTCCAGGAGGTTGTTGCCGTTTCCACCGCTCTTCAGGATTATGCACCACAGACCGATGTAGCGATCGAGCTGGGCGGCGAAGATGCCAAGATCATCTATTTTGAAAATGGAAATATTGAGCAGCGTATGAACGGAATCTGCGCCGGAGGTACCGGATCTTTCATCGACCAGATGGCATCCCTTCTCCAGACAGATGCAACCGGTCTGAACGAATATGCCAAAAATTACAAAGCACTTTATACGATTGCAGCCCGTTGCGGCGTATTTGCCAAGACAGATATCCAGCCGCTGATCAATGACGGTGCTACCAAAGAAGACCTGTCTGCTTCTATTTTCCAGGCAGTTGTCAACCAGACCATCAGTGGTCTTGCCTGCGGAAAACCAATCCGCGGACATGTTGCTTTCCTCGGTGGACCGCTTCATTTCCTCTCTGAACTGAGAGAAGCGTTTATCCGTACTCTCAAGCTGGATGACGAACACATTATCGCACCAAAGTATTCCCATCTTTTTGCAGCCGTCGGCTCTGCGCTGAACTCTAAAAAGGATGTAGTCACCTCTCTTGGTGAGATGCAGAAAAAGCTGGATGCCCATATTGAAATGGACTTTGAAGTTGAACGTATGCAGCCGCTCTTTTCCAGTGAAGCAGATTACAATGAATTTAAGAACCGCCATGCAAAGCATCAGGTGCCGGTTGGTGATCTTGCCAGCTACCGCGGTAATGCCTACCTTGGAATCGATGCCGGTTCTACCACCACGAAAGCCGCTCTGGTCGGAGAAGACGGTACTCTTTTGTACTCCTTCTACCATGGCAATGACGGTGATCCTCTTGGTACGACCATCGGTGCGATCAAGGATATTTACAGCCAGCTTCCGGAAGGCGTACAGATCGTTCACTCCTGCTCAACCGGTTACGGAGAAGCGCTCATTAAAGCCGCACTTCTTCTGGATGAAGGCGAAGTTGAAACCGTATCTCACTATTACGCCGCTTCTTTCTTCGAACCGGATGTAGACTGTATCCTCGATATCGGTGGTCAGGATATGAAGTGTATCAAGATCAAGAATCAGACTGTAGACAGCGTACAGCTCAACGAAGCATGTTCTTCCGGATGCGGTTCCTTTATCGAGACTTTTGCCAAATCCCTGAACTACACCGTAGAGGATTTTGCACATGAAGCACTTTTTGCGAAACATCCGATTGACCTCGGTACCCGTTGTACCGTATTTATGAACTCAAAGGTAAAACAGGCGCAAAAAGAAGGTGCTGAAGTATCCGATATTTCAGCCGGACTTGCTTATTCGGTTATCAAAAATGCTCTTTTCAAGGTTATCAAGGTATCCGATGCATCTGAGCTTGGTAAAAAAATTGTTGTACAGGGTGGTACATTCTACAACGATGCCGTACTCAGAAGCTTTGAGACCATCGCCGGATGTCAGGCAATCCGTCCGGATATTGCAGGAATCATGGGTGCTTTTGGGGCTGCACTGATTGCAAGAGAACGCTATGGTTTCAAAGAATGCAAAAATACAACTATGCTTTCCATTGATGAAATCAATGAACTTACCTATACAACCTCAATGGCAAAATGTAACGGCTGTACCAACAACTGTCGTCTGACCATCAACAAATTCAGTGGAGGACGTCGTTTTATTTCCGGAAACCGTTGCGAGCGCGGTCTTGGAAAAGAGAAAGCAAAGAGTGATGTGCCAAACCTTTTCGCTTATAAAAATGAACGTTATTTTGGTTACACGCCATTAGATCCATCCGAAGCAAAACGTGGAACGGTTGGTATTCCAAGAGTTCTCAACATGTATGAGAACTATCCGTTCTGGTTTACTTTCTTCACAAAACTGGGATATCATGTGTTACTCTCTCCTGCTTCTACACATAAGATTTATGAACTTGGTATTGAATCTATTCCGAGCGAATCCGAGTGTTATCCGGCAAAGCTGGCGCACGGACATGTACAGTGGCTGATCAACCAGGGTGCAGACTTTATCTTCTACCCTTGTATACCATACGAACGTGGTGAATTTGCCGATGCCGACAATCATTATAACTGCCCGATCGTCACCTCATACGCGGAGAACATCAAGAACAATATGGATCCGATCGTACACGGTGAAGTAGATTTCATGAATCCATTCCTCGCCCTCACAAGCGAAAAGACAATCACAGACGGACTGGTCCGTGAATTTACTTCTGCAAAGAATCTTCCAGCAGAAGAAATCAAAAATGCCGCTCATGCTGCATGGGAAGAACTTGCTGCATGCCGTCAGGACATCCGCAAAAAGGGTGAAGAAACACTCGCTTACATGGAAAAGACAGGAACCCGCGGCATTGTACTTGCCGGTCGTCCATACCATTACGATCCGGAGGTCAACCACGGTATCCCGGAGATGATCACCTCCTACGGACTTGCCGTTCTGACGGAAGATTCTATCTCCCATCTGAATCCGGTAGAACGTCCGCTGATTGTTATGGATCAGTGGATGTATCATTCCCGACTGTACGCAGCAGCCAATTTTGTAAAGACAAGAGATGATCTGGATCTGATCCAGCTGAACTCTTTCGGATGCGGTCTTGATGCCGTAACAACCGATGCTGTTGCAGATATTCTGACCGGTTCCGACAAGATTTATACCTCTCTTAAGATTGATGAGGTTAATAACCTGGGTGCTGCACGTATCCGTATCCGTTCTCTTCTCGCCGCCATCCGCGTCCGCGAGCAGAAGCATATGGAGCGCACCATTCGTCCGGCAAATATCGAAAAAATTCCTTTTACAAAGGAGATGAAGGAAACCTATACCATTTTGTGTCCGCAGATGTCACCGATCCACTTTTCACTGATTGAGCCAGCCTTCCAGGAAGCAGGCTACAAACTGGAAGTACTGAAAAATGATAACAAGCATGCAGTTGACATGGGCCTTAAATATGTAAACAATGATGCCTGCTACCCGTCTCTGATGGTAGTTGGACAGATCATGGAGGCTATCCTTTCCGGCAAATATGATACCGACCACCTGGCTGTCATTATTTCGCAGACCGGTGGCGGATGCCGTGCTTCCAACTATATCGGATTTATCCGCCGTGCTCTTAAAAAAGCCGGTTACGGACACATCCCTGTTATTTCAATCAACTTAAGCGGGCTTGAAAGCAATCCTGGATTCAAGATCACCCTTCCACTTGTACTGAAAGGTGTGTATGGTCTGATATTTGGTGATCTCTTCATGCGCTGCCTGTACCGTGTCCGCCCATATGAAGCTGTTCCAGGCTCTGCCAATACCATGCATAAGAAATGGGAAAAGACAGTTATCGAATTTATCAAGAAAGGCTATCCAAGCAGACACGAGTTTAAGCGTCTCTGCCGCCAGATCGTAGAAGATTTTGATTCTCTTCCATTAAAAGATGTCAAAAAGCCACGTGTCGGAGTTGTCGGAGAAATCCTTGTTAAATTCCTTCCAGCTGCCAATAACTACCTGGTAGATCTTCTTGAACAGGAAGGTGCCGAAGCCGTGGTTCCGGATCTGACCGACTTCCTGCTCTACTGCTTCTACAATACAAACTTTAAAGCAGAACATCTCGGCATGAAGAAATCAACCGCCCGCATGGGTAATCTCGGAATCAAGGCTCTGGAATGGTTCCGCAAGCCTGCCGTTGATGCATTAAAAGCAAGTAAACGCTTCGATCCACCATCACATATTGAACACCTGGCTTCGATGGCAAAAGAAATTGTTTCTCTTGGAAACCAGACCGGTGAAGGATGGTTCCTTACCGGAGAAATGCTGGAGCTGATCCACAGCGGTGCACCAAACATTGTCTGCACACAGCCTTTCGCCTGTCTGCCAAACCACGTAGTCGGAAAAGGTGTTATTAAAGAACTGCGCCGCCGTCATCCGGAATCCAACATCGTTGCAATCGATTATGATCCGGGAGCAAGCGAAGTAAACCAGCTGAACCGCATCAAACTGATGCTTTCGACTGCGCAGAAAAAGATGTAGAAATTTAGGATATGTAAAATATATTTGGTTGCAATAAGACGACCAGAGGAAACAAAGTACTCCCTCACATTCAGTTGCACTAACCACTTCGTTCAAGCCTCTTAAGGCAGGAATCGTGTTCAGCAAAGGCTTCCACGATTCCTGAGTCTTGAACTCCGTAGTGCAAATTCATGTGAGGGAGTACTTTGTTTCCTCTGGTCTGTATATTGGTAACTTTGTTTTACATATGCGAAAGTTTTTTGGGTGGTGAGGACTAGGATTTAGGGAATTGCAGTCGGAAGGGAAGATTAGTGTAATATCTTTCTTTACAGTTTTTTCTCTCCGAATTCAGCACCGTCATTTTTACCAGTACAGTTAAACGGTCGATTTTACAAAAGAAAGTCCTGCAATTCACTTTTGTGCAATGGAGATGAGACTCAGAAATCATGGAAGCCTTTGCTGAACATGATTTCCGCTCTAAGAGGCTCATCGGAATGGTTTGCACAATGGAATTGGAGGACTTTCTTTTGTAAAATCGACCACACAACCTTTATTTAAAAAAACAGCGGACTCCCTTTCGGGAAAGTCCACTGTTTCTCACATATATTAAGCTTCTTCGACTTCTACTTTTTCGCCAAGAATTTTATCAATACTTACCAGTTTTACGCTGAGTACGAATACCTGTGCTGCAACTTCCAGTTCTTCTGGTGTCGGGAAGGACGGTGCAATTCGGATATTGCTGTCTTTTGGATCCTTTCCGTATGGGAAGGTTGCTCCCGCTTTTGTCATGATCAGACCGGCTTCTTTTGCTTTGGCTACGATTGCTTTGGCACATCCATCCAACGCATCGAAGGAAATAAAGTATCCTCCTCGCGGTGCTATCCAGGAACCAATCTCAAGTCCGCCAAGCTCACTTTCCAGTACACTTAATACGGTGTCAAATTTCGGTCTTAAGATATCTGCATGTTTCTTCATATGCTGAACCATTCCATGGATATCACCGAAGAAACGCGCATGTCTGAGCTGGTTTAATTTATCATGACCGATGGTCTGTACGGACATCATCTTGCGGATTTCCGCAAGGTTTTCATCGGATGCTGCAATTGCTGCAATACCAGAACCCGGGAAGCTGATCTTGGAAGTAGAACCGAATTTGTAAACCATGTTCGGATGTCCTTCTTTTTTACATTCCATCAAAATCTCGATCAGATAATCCTGTTTATCCTCATACAAATGATGGATTCCATATGCATTATCCCAGAAAATACGGAAATCTTCTGCCGCTGGATTTAATTTCGCAAAACGGTGTACGGTTTCATCAGAATAAGTGATTCCCTGTGGGTTAGAATATTTCGGTACACACCAGATACCTTTTACAGCCGGATCATTCTCCACATACTGCTCTACCAGATCCATATCCGGTCCATCCGACGTCATTGGAATATTGATCATCTCAATTCCAAAATGTTCGGTGATTGCAAAATGTCTGTCATATCCAGGTACCGGGCACAGGAATTTTATCTTGTCAAGCTTTGCCCAAGGTGTGCTTCCCATGATACCATGTGTCATCGCTCTTGCAACAGTATCATACATTACGTTCAGGCTGGAGTTACCAAAGATGATAATATTATCCTTCGGTACTTCCATCATATCAGAAAGAAGCTGTTTTGCTTCTTTGATTCCATCGATCACTCCATAGTTACGGCAATCTACTCCTTCTTCGCAGACAAGATCTGATGTGCTCTTAAGTACATCCATCATCCCCATAGAAAGATCAAGCTGTGCTTTGGACGGTTTACCTCTGGACATATCCAGTTTCAGACCTTTTCCTTTAACATCTTCAAATTCTTTTTCCAGTCTGCTCTTTAATTCAAGCAGTTCTTCTCTACTCATATCTCTATATGCAGTCATCTTGAAAACCTCCCATAATCATCAACTAATCATTGTGTGTTTCCTGCCGTACTTTATACTTCCGAAATCTGCCATCTGCAGTTTCTTTCAGCTGTTTTGACAACATCAAAACTCACTACAAGTAGTAAGTATATAGGAAAAATGATTTTTCGTCAACCAATTCTTGCATATAAATATGATATATCGTGATTTTTGTTGATTTAAATGTGATTTTTTGAATTTTTGTTTTTCATTTCATGCATTTTTCCATTTCAATGCTTTTCAAAAAGAGTAGATCAGATTTATATGCAGCATATTTTTTTCTCCTGCAGTATGTTTTGCTCTTCTGATAATCGAGTAGGCTGACTCCTACTCGATTCGTATACTTTGTACACTATCTCGCTTA
>ERZ773162.2751-NODE-2751-length-10535-cov-3.031107_pt1 | contig 10535 bp, 9 predicted proteins | sample MGYA00511113_ERZ773162 | MGnify/ENA primary metagenome ERZ773162 (study PRJEB29015, sample SAMEA2737807) | human gut metagenome | biome: human gut; feature: human-associated habitat; material: faeces | place: China | collected 2012 ... | reverse complement strand
CGGATTATGCAAAATTTATGAAAGAGGGCAGTGAATTTCTCCAGCTTAAACCGCCGACAGATCTGTATGAGGCTATTAATAATCTGCTGATCTTTTATAAGCATGTTCCCAGCGTTACCAACTATCCGGTTTATGTGGGACAGTTAGATGAACTGCTGGAGCCTTTTATTGATACAGTGGACGAGGCTCAGGCGAAAAAGCTTTTAGGGATGTTTATGACGCACATTGACCGCACGGTACTGGACTCCTTCTCTCATGCAAATATCGGTCCCAGGGCGACCAAGGCAGGCCGCCTGCTGTTAGAAGTGGAAGCGGAGCTTGAACATGCGGTTCCCAACATTACCATGAAATATGAGGAAGGCGTTACAGAAGATGACTTTGCCCTGGAGGCCATCCGGTGCGCACTGCACAGTGCAAAGCCCAGCTTCGCAAACCATAAGATGTTTAAGGGTGAATTGGGTGAAGGCTATGTGATCGCAAGCTGCTATAACGGCCTGCTTTACGGCGGCGGCGCTTATACGCTGTGCCGCCTGATCCTGGGAAATATTGCAAAGCGCGCAAAGGATATCCGGGATTTTAAAGAACAGCAGCTGCCGTATGTACTGGATATTATGGCACGGTACATGGATGAGAGAATCCGGTTTGAGGTAGAGGAAAGCGGATTCTTTGAACATCACTTCCTTGCGAAGGAGGGCTTTATCCACAGGGATCGTTTCTCCGGCATGTACGGTCTTGTAGGCCTGGCAGAGTGCGTCAATATCCTTCTTGAAAAGGAAGGTATAGAGGGACGGTTTGGCCATGATGAGATCGCTACGCGGCTGGGCGTTGAAATTATGGATCAGATCCAGGCTTTTAACGCAGCCCATGTAAATCCCTACTGTGAGGGAACAGGAGGCCGCTTCCTGCTTCATGCCCAGGTGGGAATTGCGGAAGACATTGATATAACTCCAGGAACCCGTATCCCGATCGGGGAGGAGCCAGAGGAGCTGATCGACCAGTTAAAGGTGCTTGAGCATTTCCACCGGTATTTTACCTCCGGAACCGGAGATATTTTCCCAATCGATATGACGGTGCACCGCAACCCGGAATATGTGCTGGATATCATTAAGGGGGCCTTTAAAATGGATCTGCGCTATCTGTCCTTCTATTCCAGCGACAGTGATGTGATCCGAGTGACCGGTTATCTGGTAAAACGCTCTGAAATGGAAAAACTGGATCAGGGACAGGCCGTTCTCCAGAACACAACCGGTCTGGGGCTGGGAGCTTCCAAGAACGGTCATATCCTGGAGAGAAAGGTGCGCTGATGAATGCCATTGTAAATCGAATCATTCCTTTCAGCAGTGTAGACGGTTCTGGAAACAGAACTGCCATTTTCCTCCAGGGCTGCAACATTAACTGCAAATATTGTCATAATCCCGAAACAAGAAGGCTCTGTATAAACTGCGGAGCCTGTGTGGGACAGTGCCCTGCCGGGGCGCTGTCCCTGGGAGAGGATAACCGGGTCATCTGGGATCAGGGAGCCTGCGTGCAGTGTGATACCTGTATCCATGTCTGTTCCAATGACAGTTCCCCAAAAGTGCGGGAAATGACGCCGGAGGAGGTATATGCGGCTGTAAAACGGCAGATTCCCTTTATCCGGGGCATCTCAGTATCCGGCGGAGAGTGTATGCTCTGGCCGGATTTTTTAAAGGCGCTGTTTACGCTTGCCAAAGCAGACGGACTTGGCTGTCTCATTGACAGCAATGGGACTATCCCTTTATGGGACTATCCGGAGCTTTTAGAGATATCTGACGGCGTAATGCTGGATATCAAGGCGTTTGATGATACAGACCACCGCCGGATCACCGATGAAGGCAACGGGATCGTGCTTAAAAATGCGGTTTTTCTTGCAAAGCACGGAAAACTGGAGGAAGTTCGGGCTGTGATCGTTCCGGATCTCTATGACGGAGAAAAAAGCATCCGGGGAATCGGAACGCTTCTGGCGCCTTACCGGAATATACGCGAAATCCGTATCAAGCTGATCGCGTACCGTCCCATGGGAGTGAGGGAAGCGTATTCCCACTACCAGGTTCCGTCTCCTGAATGTTTGACGCAACTGGCAGACATACTGAGGGAGATGGGATTTAAAGATATTGTGATCATATGAAAAAGGAGGGAATATACATGGGAAAGACCAGCCATATGGATGAAAGCCAGGTCATGGCCCAGATGAAGGACATTGTAAAGAAATTCGGTAATTTTACAGCCAATGACCACATCAATCTGACGGTGCATAAGGGTGAGGTACATGCCATTTTAGGAGAAAACGGAGCCGGTAAAAGTACGATGATGAATGTGCTCTGCGGGCTTTATAAGCCTACCAGCGGACAGATTTTTATTAAAGGGAAAGAGGTGCATTTTTCCAGTCCAAAGGATGCTATCGACATCGGGATCGGTATGGTCCACCAGCATTTTATGCTGATCCAGCCATTTACGGTAACGGATAATATTATTTTGGGAATTGAGCCTGTAAAGGGGCTTTCCATCGATAAGGCAGCCGCCAGACAGAAGGTAATGGAGCTGTCGGAGCGTTATGGCATGAAGGTCGATCCTGACGCAAAGATCGAGGATATTTCCGTTGGGATGCAGCAGCGTGTGGAGATACTGAAGGTGCTTTACCGCGGTGCGGATACGCTGATCCTGGATGAGCCTACCGCTTCCCTGACCCCTCAGGAGATTGAAGGACTGATGGAGATTATAGAGAATCTGACAAGGGATGGAAAGAGCGTGATCCTTATTACCCATAAGCTGAAGGAGATCACGGCGTCTTCGGATCACTGCACCATTATCCGCCAGGGGAAATATATCCGCACGGTAAAGGTGGATGAGGTAACAGAAAATGACCTTGCAGCCATGATGGTCGGCCGTGATGTGAATTTTAAGGTGGATAAAAAGGAGCAGGAGCCGGGAGAAATCGTTCTGGAGGTAAAGGATGTAAGGGCAAGGGATTATCGGGACGCAGAGATCTTAAAGGGACTTAATTTAACGGTTCGCAGGGGAGAAATCGTAGGTCTTGCAGGCGTGGACGGAAACGGCCAGACGGAGCTGGTGGAAATCCTCACAGGCCTTAAGAAGGCAGAATCCGGCAGCGTGAAGATGCTGGGAAAAGAGGTTATCAATAAAACGCCGAAAGAAACCTTTGAAAGCGGTATTTCCAGTATTCCGGCAGACCGCCAGAAGCATGGACTGATCCTGGACTTTTCCAATGAGGACAACCTGATCCTGCAGCATTTTGAGGAGGCCCCTTTCTCAAATAAGGGATTTCTAAATCGGAAAGCGATCCGCGCCCATGCCGCAGAGCTGATTGAAAAATTTGATGTGCGTCCCAGAGGCTGCGAAGAAGCGCCGGCAGGAACGCTTTCAGGAGGCAATCAGCAGAAGGTCATTATTGCCAGAGAGGTCACCAATGACAAGGATCTTCTGATCGCTGTAAATCCTACCCGCGGCCTGGATGTAGGAGCCATTGAATTTGTTCATAAGTATCTGGTAGAGCAGAGAAATAAAAACAGGGCCGTTCTTTTGGTTTCCTTTGAGCTGGATGAGATCATGAGTCTTTCTGACCGGATTGAGGTCATCTTTGACGGCAGGATCACAGGAAGCGTTCCCGGAAAGAATGCAGATGAAAAAGAACTCGGCTATATGATGGCAGGAGGACGGAAGAATGAATAAAAAGAAAAGTATCCTTGAATCCAATCTACTTTATACGCTCATTGCGATCGTTGCCGGGTTTATCATCGGAGCTGTCTTCCTTATGATCGCAGGGATCAGCCCTGCAGTGGCCTACGGCAAGCTGATCGACAGTGTTTTTGGCAAGCCAAAATATCTTGCATGGGTACTGACCTATGCAAGCCCTTTGATCTTTACCGGATTAAGTGTTGCATTCTCCTTTAGGACCGGCGTCTTCAACATCGGAGCAGAAGGACAGTTTGTAGTGGGAAGCCTGGTAGCCTGTGTGCTGGGAATTACCTTAAAACTTCCGGCTGTTATCCATATTCCCCTGTGCCTTTTGGCGGCAGCGGCAGCAGGAGCGCTCTGGTCCTATCTGGTAGGGCTTTTAAAGGTAAAGCGGGGCATTCACGAGGTTTTGTCGTTTATCATGTTTAACTGGATTGCCTTTTACCTCTCCAATTATGTGGTAAATATTCCTGCCATTCACAAGGAAGGCGGCGGTGAAGCCACAAAGGATGTGGCAGAAACGGCCCGTATCCTCTTCCCTGAGGCAGTAAGAGATGTACTGGGATGCAAGGTTGCAAACTGGGGGATCATCCTGGCCGTTGCGGCTGCTGTGATCATCTGGGTGATCATCGAAAAAACGACACTGGGATACAAACTGAAAGCAGTGGGCTTTAACCGGAACGGCGCTCTGTACGGCGGTATTAACTCTGATGCGTCTGTGCTTACGGCTCTTAGTATTTCCGGTGCGCTGGCAGGTCTTGGAGGAGCGGTTCAGATCCTTGGCATGGCAGGCCGTTTAAGCCAGTTTGCAGGCCAGGAAGGCTATGGCTTTCAGGGAATCACAGTGGCCCTGATCGGTTCCTCCAATCCCATTGGCTGTATCTTTGCCGGACTGTTTTATGGAGCCATGAAGTACGGCGGCTCCAAGCTGAGCATTGTAAAAGCGCCTTCAGAGGTGGTAGACATTATCATGGGCTGTGTGATCCTCTTTATTGCCATTGCCCAGATCTTCCGTATCCTGTTTAAGAAGCTCGCTGCAAAGAAGGAGGCAAACTAATATGGATGTAATCATTAAAAATCTTGGCCTTTTGATCAATGCAACTTTGATCGCAACGCCGCCCCTTCTTCTGGCGGCCCTGGGCTCCTGCTTTTCTGAGAGGAGCGGAGTTATCAATATTGGAATTGAGGGCATGATGACCATCGGCGCATTTACCGGTGCGGTACTTGGGCTGGAAACGGGAAACGGCTGGCTGGCCTTTTTGGGAGCGGGTCTTGCGGGTGCGCTTTTTGGCGTCATTCATGCGGTCGTATGTATTTCCTTTCATGCAGATCAGACCATTGCCGGAACTGCCATCAACTTTTTAGGCCCAGGTCTTGCGGTATTCCTCTGCAAAGCTATGTACAATAATTCCTCCGATACTCCGGCCATGGATCCGGCAAGCAAGCTTCCAAAGCTTTTTGAGGGCGTATTTCCAACAGGCTCCTTTTTAAGCAATGTACTGAATGTATATTCAGTGGCATATCTGGTGTTTATCCTGGCAGGCGTATGCTGGTTTATCTTTTATAAAACGCGCTTCGGCGCCCATCTGCGGGCAGTGGGAGAGCATCCGGAGGCCTGTGAATCTCTGGGAATTGACGTGTACCGTGTGCGTTACAGCTGTGTGATACTGTCCGGCTTTATGGCCGGCCTGGGAGGCGCTTTTGTAACGCTGGCTACTATTAACCAGTTCCGCCCAAGCGTAATTGTAGGACAGGGCTTTATCGCCATTGCGGCCGTTATCTTCGGTAAGTTTTCACCGGGCGGCTCTATGCTTGCCTGCCTTCTCTTTGGCTTCTGCAGCGGCATCAAGAGCCTTGCGGGCCAGAGCAACATGATCTCGCCGAACCTGATTTCCATGATCCCCTATGTGGTAACCCTGCTGGCGCTGATCCTCTTTGTTGGAAAAGCCCATACGCCGGCTGCCAACGGAAAGATTTTTATCAAATCCAAGTAAAACGTAAACCGCTGCCTTACAGATGCGGTTTGGAAAGGAAGCTTATCTATGTCAGTACCAACTCCTCATAACGGCGCGGCAAAAGGAGATTTTGCCAAAACCGTGCTTATGCCCGGAGATCCTCTTCGGGCCAGATATATCGCTGAAACTTATCTTGAGAATCCCAGACAGGTCACGGGAGTCCGCAATATGCTGGGATTTACGGGAACCTATAAGGGAAAAGAGATTTCAGTCATGGGAGCCGGCATGGGAATGCCCTCCATCGGTATCTATTCCTATGAGCTGTTTCATTTTTACGATGTGGACAGTATTATCCGCATCGGATCTGCTGGCGCACTTCAGGATTCTTTGAATCTGATGGATGTGGTTATTGCCATGGGCGCCTGTACGGATTCCAATTATGCGTATCAGTACGGACTTCCGGGTACATTTGCGCCCATTGCAGATTACAGCCTTTTAAACAGGGCTGCCGAAACTGCAAAGAATCAGGGAACGCCGGCTGTGGTGGGAAATGTCCTTTCCTCTGATATTTTTTATAACGAAACTGCAGATGTGAATGACAAATGGCGTTCTATGGGTGTTCTGGCAGTGGAAATGGAAGCGGCAGCCCTATATATGAATGCTGCCAGGGCAGGCAAAAAGGCGCTTTGTATGCTTACTATTTCCGATCATATCTACCGCCAGGAGGGATTAAGCGCAATGGAGCGCCAGATCGGTTTTGGAAAGATGATGGAGATTGCCCTGGAACTGGCCTGATTCTTATGGATCCGGTGAAGGAAAGATGAATATATGTTTAAAGGAGGATATGAAAATGGGAATAAAAGAACTTATGAGCCATGTAGATCATACACTGCTGGCACAGACGGCTACATGGGAGGAGATCCGGCAGATCTGTGATGACGCCGTCGCGTATCAGACAGCTTCTGTCTGCATTCCGCCAAGCTTTGTTAAGCAGGCAAAGGAATATATGGGAGATAAGATGGCCGTCTGCACGGTGATCGGTTTTCCTAACGGCTATATGACTACGGAAACAAAGGAGTTTGAAACCAGAAATGCTTTGGAAAACGGAGCAGACGAGATTGACATGGTGATCAATATCGGCTGGGCAAAGGCAGGCCTTTATGATGAAATTGAGGATGAGATCCGCAGGCTGAAGGCAGTGTGCGGGGATAAGATCTTAAAGGTTATCATTGAAACCTGTCTGCTGACAGAGGAAGAAAAGATAAAGATGTGCCAGGTGGTTACTGCTTCCGGTGCAGATTATATTAAAACCTCTACAGGCTTTTCAAAGGCAGGCGCTACCTTTGAGGACATTGCGCTTTTTGCTGCTCATGTAGGGAAAAATGTAAAGATCAAGGCGGCAGGCGGCATTTCCTCTCTGGCGGATGCAGAGCGTTTCCTTGCGCTGGGAGCGAACCGACTGGGAACGAGCCGTATGGTAAAGCTGGTAAAAAATGAAGAAGCATCCGGCTATTGATGCCAGGAAGGAGTAGACGATGAAACCACTGGAACAGGAAGAAATAAAACGTCTGATCCATACTGCGAAGGCTCAGTTGGATTATTCCTATGCACCGTATTCCCATTTTCATGTGGGCGCGGCTCTGCTTGCAAAAAACGGGAACATATATACTGGCTGCAATATTGAAAATGCCGGCTATACTCCCTGTAACTGTGCAGAGCGGACGGCATTTTTTAAGGCAGTCAGCGAGGGAGTAAAGGATTTTGATGCAATCTGCGTTACCGGAGGGATGAACGGCGTTGTTACAGACTATACAGCCCCCTGCGGCGTATGCCGCCAGGTAATGATGGAGTTCTGTGATCCAAAGGAGTTTCAGATTATCGTGGCAATTGATGAAGAACGGTATATCATAAAAACGCTGGAAGAGCTTCTTCCCCTGGGCTTTGGTCCCGGAAATCTGAAAGAAAAGCAGTAAAGGAGCAGAACATGGAAAAATTCAGACGTATCTTTGTGGTTGTAATGGATTCTCTGGGGGTAGGAGAGGCAGAGGACGCTGCCCAGTTTGGAGATGTAGGTTCCAATACCCTGGGCCACATCTCCCAGTCGGTAGAAACCTTTAAGATCCCTCATTTAAGAAAGCTTGGGATGGCAAATCTCACACCTTTAAAACAGGTGGAGCCGGAGGAACAGCCTCTTGGCTATTATGGAAAGCTGCGTGAAAAGAGCCTGGGTAAGGATACCATGACCGGCCACTGGGAGATGATGGGGCTGGAGGTGAAGACGCCCTTTAAGACCTTTACGGAGACGGGCTTTCCGCCGGAGCTGATCAAGGAGTTGGAGGAGCGCACCGGTCATAAGGTAATTGGAAATAAAAGCTCCAGCGGAACGGAAATCCTGGACGAGCTGGCAGAGGAGGAGATTGCCACCGGCCATATGATCGTGTATACCTCTGCCGACTCTGTGCTGCAGATCTGCGGCAATGAGGAAACCTTTGATCTTGAGGAGCTGTACCGGTGCTGTAAGATTGCCAGAGAGCTTACGTTAAAAGATGAATGGAAGGTAGGGCGCGTCATTGCAAGGCCTTATGTGGGAAAGAAAAAGGGCGAATTTAAGCGCACCAGCAACCGCCATGACTATGCCTTAAAGCCCTTTGGGAAGACAGCATTAAATGCTTTAAAGGATGCAGGCTTTGATGTGATTTCCATTGGAAAGATCAATGATATCTTTGACGGAGAAGGCATTACAAAGGCCCTGAAATCGAAAAGCTCTGTTCATGGCATGGAGCAGACCATAGAAGTGGCGGGAACGGATTTTCATGGTCTTTGCTTTGTGAATCTGGTGGATTTTGACGCCCTCTGGGGCCACAGACGGGATCCAAAGGGATATGCAGGGGAGATTGAACGCTTTGATGAGAAGCTGGGGATCCTTCTTGACGTATTAAGAGAAGATGATCTTTTGATCATCACGGCAGATCACGGCAATGATCCCACCTATGCAGGAACGGATCATACCCGTGAAAAGGTACCGTTTTTGGCCTATTCCCCTTCCATGAAGGGAAGCGGCGCGCTGAGCGAAAAGGATACCTTTGCAGTGGTCGGCGCTACAGCAGTTGATAATTTTGGTGTTTCCATGCCGGAGGGCACCATCGGAGCTTCGGTTCTTGACGATCTGGTATAGTTTTATCTGTTTTTAAAGGGCTGTCCCTGAATGGGGACGGTCCTTTTTTCGGCGTTTTTTACCCTGGTGCAGCTATAAAAACGTATTGATTTATAGACGGATATCTAGTATATTATAAATTGTATCGCAAAGACGAAAGGAGAGTCTTTTTTATGATCAGAGTAGCGGTAGATGCTATGGGCGGAGACAATGCGCCTGTGGAGATGGTTGCAGGAGCCGTTGAGGCGGTAAAGAAGAAACCGGAGATCCAGGTTCTTTTGGTAGGACAGGAAAAGACCGTACAGGAAGAACTTTCCAAATATACCTATGACAAAGAGAAAATCCAGGTGGTAAATGCCTCAGAGGTGATTGCTACAGAAGAGCCGCCGGTAAATGCGATCCGGAAAAAGAAAGACTCATCCATCGTAGTAGGCATGAACCTGGTAAAGAACGGACAGGCAGACGCTTTTGTATCGGCCGGAAGCTCAGGAGCGATCTTAGTAGGCGGACAGGTCATCGTGGGACGGATCAAGGGCGTGGAGCGCCCGCCTCTTGCACCGCTTATTCCTACAGAAAAAGGCGTATCCCTTCTGATCGACTGCGGGGCGAATGTAGACGCCAGGGCGTCTCATCTGGTACAGTTTGCCAGAATGGGTTCGATCTATATGGAACACGTAGTAGGAATTCCAAATCCAAGAGTTGCCATTGTAAATATCGGTGCGGAAGAGGAAAAGGGAAACGCACTGGTGAAGGAGACGTTTCCGCTGTTAAAGGAATGTAAGGATATCAATTTCATCGGAAGTATTGAGGCCAGAGAAATCCCCCACGGCGGCGCAGACGTAATTGTCTGTGAGGCCTTTACAGGAAATGTGATTTTAAAGCTGTATGAGGGTGTAGGAGCTACTCTGATCAGTAAAGTAAAGGCCGGTATGATGCAGAATCTTCGGAGCAAAATCGGGGCACTTCTCGTGAAACCCGCTCTGAAGGCAACCCTGAAGTCTTTCGATGCCAGCCAGTACGGCGGCGCGCCTCTTCTTGGACTGAAGGGGCTTGTGGTGAAAACTCACGGAAGTTCCAAAGCTGTGGAGATCACCAATTCCATTATTCAGTGTGTGCAGTTCAAACAACAGAACATCAATGAAAAGATCAAAGAGCACATATCGGTAAAAGAAGAAATAAGAGAGGATTGAATGTTATGGAATTCGAAAAGTTGAAGAATATTATCGCGGAAGTTTTAAATGTGGATGCAGATGAGATCACCATGGACACCACTTTTGTGGACGATCTGGGTGCAGACTCTCTGGATGTATTCCAGATTATTATGGGAATCGAGGAAGAGTTTGATATCGAGATCCCATCTGAGGAAGCCGAGAAGATCGTTACCGTAGGTGACGCTGTAGAGCAGATCAAAAACGCCGTAAACTAAATTCGGATTACCGTGAAGAGGGGATGTTTCAAACATCCCCCTTTATTTTGTAACCGGAAATTTCGATGGGATTTCCAATTACAAAAAAATTAGTTTTAAAGACAGATGAAAAAGGAGAAAACTAATGGAAAATCATCAGTTTGAGCTACTGGAAAAAAAGAGTGGGTATCATTTTCAGAATCCCCATCTTTTAAAACAGGCCATGACCCACAGCTCTTACGCCAACGAGCATAAGGCAAAAGGGTATCATGACAATGAAAGACTGGAATTTTTAGGAGATGCGGTC
>ERZ773162.2745-NODE-2745-length-10577-cov-12.043053_pt1 | contig 10577 bp, 10 predicted proteins | sample MGYA00511113_ERZ773162 | MGnify/ENA primary metagenome ERZ773162 (study PRJEB29015, sample SAMEA2737807) | human gut metagenome | biome: human gut; feature: human-associated habitat; material: faeces | place: China | collected 2012 ... | reverse complement strand
TTTTGCGCGCCGCCGGTATGAAGAGATAATTTGAGATTAATGCGCGCCCTGGGGACTTCATTCTGGAACGTATCAGCCATAGCAGTTCCTTTCCTTAAGGAATAATTATTGAAGATATATTGATGTGAAACGTGACGATGATAAAGCAAAAATGGATTACCGATCAACTTAACCACCTAATAATTATATTTATTCATAAACACCCACTTTCACCACGAAAATAAAAGCACCATGAATATCAATATTTAAAATGTGAAACAACAGTCAATGATAAATTCAATAAATAATGCACCAAAGGAATGTTTGCAATGGATACTATAAGGCGGGCTAAAACATTAAGCGGATGAATAAAGGAAACCATAGAGACGACCGGGGCAATATAATTCGCTCATTATGCAAATTTAGCGTAACAACGCAATCAATTACTCAGAGGGAAAATATCTGGCTTCCATCCGATTGCCCCTTCGCGGCGAACGCTTAATAGTGCTGGCGCGAAATCTAAACGGTAACAATATTCTTCTGCTCCCCTTACTCCCCACAAACCGATTTTTTGCGGATAACGAGCCACAGCGCGATATCGAACAAAGTTGTCGTTAGCAAAAAAACATGAGCCCGGTTACAAGACGCACACGACACCGTCGTCGGCATCCTGAACGGTTCGCATTCTGCAAGTCGCCAGGCTATATCTAAGACACCTTTCGCCCACAACGAGACACAAAGATGAGCAAGAAAATCCTAATGCTGGTCGGCGATTATGCCGAAGATTACGAAACGATGGTTCCTTTTCAGGCACTGCAGATGATTGGCCACCAGGTCGATGCCGTCTGCCCGGATAAAGCCGCTGGCGACTATGTCATGACCGCAATCCATGACTTTGACGGCGCCCAGACTTATAGCGAAAAGCCGGGCCATCGCTTCACGCTGAACGCTGACTTCGCCGCAGTAAAGGCCGAGAACTACGATGCGCTAGTGATCCCCGGCGGCCGGGCGCCGGAGTATCTGCGCCTGAACGAGGAGGTTATTAAACTGGTACAGGCATTCGACGCCGCGCGTAAACCTATCGCCGCCGTCTGCCATGGCCCACAGCTGCTGGCCGCCGCCGGTATTCTGCAGGGACGGACCTGCAGCGCCTATCCCGCCTGCGCTCCGGAAGTGCGCCTGAGCGGTGGGCACTATGCGGATATTGGTATCGACCAGGCGCATGTGGACGGTAACCTGGTTACCGCCCCCGCCTGGCCTGCTCATCCACAGTGGCTGGCGAAATTCGCCGCCCTGCTGGCGGAATAACCATACTGAGCCGGCGTTTTTATTGAGCCACCCGCTCCCCTGCGGGAATCTATGCCTCAGCGCGGTGTTTAGTCTCGGGTAAACGCGCTGTTGTATGTTATACCGATGGCGGGGATGCGCCACGATTTACCGCTTATCTTCAGGGGCCGGTTAAAAAACCAGCCCCTGAAAGATTTATCGCTGCCCTGACGGGCATCATCAATTCAGCAACGCGATCTGCTTGACAACTATGTCATTGATTTTATAGGTTATTTCAGGAGTTACGCGTTCTTTGATATCGCGGTCAACAAATACCCGAATGCAATATTTGATGATTTGATACTGATTTAACTTATCACCACATTCAATTAACGGTTTTATTTCGTAGCGGTTCTTAAGATCTTTCACCAAAAGCTTAACTTCGGTTTTATCCAGGTCTTTAAAGGCGCAGTCGGAGACAATATCAACGGCAAATTCATGTGGTTTGAAATGAGGCTGTAATACAGAAGTCAATAACCCGGTGAGTTGACTCTTCCACGCCTTATTTTCCTTGTCAACGATGTTAGCTTTATACACAGAGTGTTTGGCCTCATAGACCTTCGACCATGGGTGTCGGTTAATAATGTCATGAAGTATTTTTTTATTAACCGCCTCGGTATCGCTGATATCTATCCATTCACCAACCTTGTCATTCAAAAAATAATCATCACTGCACGACAAATAAAACTCCTTCAGCGCGTCGATGAAGCTTTCATCGCTATGGTCAACGATACGGTCGGTAACGTCAGCGATAATGACATTTTGTGGATCCTTGCTTTGCATAATCTCACATAATGTGCTCAACATCGTCGCAAAGGCGCGGTTTGTTTTATGGTAATATACCTGCGAAAAAAGGCTGGAGCGCGCCCCAATAAACTCAGCGATCGAATCAATCCCACTCTCTTTGTAAGCAAGGTACAATTTTCCCTGTTCCTCGACCGGGACAATTGACATAAACAAGCGATTGTAATCGTAGATGCCACACTTGACGCCGGAGAAATAGCCATCTCTGAGCAAGTAATCCATCCGGTCGGCATCGATCGGACAGGAAGAGATGATCGAGGTCATTAACGGCAGGATATCTGTTGCCTTTCCATTAATTTCCTCAATGATCTGTTGGTCACCGTATCTTTTTTCGATAATTTTTAACACATTTTCGATATTTATTTCGTCATCGACCTTACCTTGTTTTCTCAGATCATGATAAATCATCAGGCTGAACAACAGCGAAAGCTGTTCATGTTCAACTTTCTGTTCTGGCTTGCTTAATACATCAATGATCGAATGGTAGGCTGTGGGGAGAACATCGGAGAATTCGTGCTTACCAGGCATAAAACTCTCAAACTGGTGGGATACAGGCCCATGCCCGATGTCATGCATCAGGGCAGCGAGTCTCAACTCCTGAATGTTGTGTTTTGGTATCTGATCGATATGACCAAACACATGGCCATCATCATATTTCTTTTGATACCGTATCGCATTCAGGCGTAAATTATTGAGTATTTCACTTGATAAATGCAGTACGCCAAGAGAGTGTTCGAAGCGGCTGTGCACCGCAGAGGGAAACACCTTATATAAAAAAGAGTTCTGTTTAATGTTGCGTAAGCGCTGGAACAGGGGGTGATTGATAAAGGCAATCTCGAGTGTCGTCAAACGAATAGTGCCGTGAATGGGATCAAGGATCTTACTGGTCAATTCATTTTCAAAATCCATATCTTAAATCCTTTCATACGTGCATTAAATATATTTAGCATATTGACTGTTTATTCAACAATAATCTTGCGCATTCAGGCAATAAGGTCAATCACTAATATTTAACGAGCAACGCGGCAGATCATTATTTCCTTATCTCTCCACAGCGTCGCGCTATATCGGCATCCACTGACATATCGATTGACTACGGATGAAAACAGCCCCGGTTTTCTTCGCTCAGATGCGCATTCCCCCGGAAACCTCAATGCGCTGGGCATTCACCCAGCGATGATCATCGGATAACAGCGAGGCGATCATCGGCCCGATATCCTCTGGCAGGCCAGGTCGGCCCAGCGCCGTCATATTCGCCACCGCCTGAGCGACCTGCGGGTTATCCCGCACCACCCCGCCGCTGAAATCGGTGGCGATGGCGCCGGGCGCCACGCAGTTCACCGTGATCCCGCGACTGCCCAGCTCAAACGCCATATAGCGAGTCAGGGTTTCCACCGCGGATTTCATGATCGCATAGGGCGCCCGGTTCGCCATCACGATGCGGGTGAGGCCGGACGAAACATTCACTATTCGCCCGCCATCGGCCAGCAGCGGCAATAGTTTTTGGCTGAGGAAAAAAACGCTCTTCACGTGGATGCGATACAGCGCATCGAATTCCGCTTCCGTGGCGTTAAGAAATCCCATGCCGCTGGCGTTGCCGGCATTATTGACCAGATAATCAAATTTATCGGCGCCCAGCTCCGTCAGCGCGCCCTGAAAAGCGCTAACAAATGCGTCAAAGGTGTCGATTTCGCCGGCGCTGAAAGGCAACGCGATCGCCCGGGCGCCCAGTGCTTCAACCCGTGTAACCACCTCGTTCGCCTCGGCAAGACGCGTTTTGTAGGTCAGTACTACATTTACGCCGCGCTGTGCCAGCGCTTCGACGGTCGCGCGTCCCAGGCCGCGGCTGCCACCTGTCACCAGGGCGATTTTTGCGCTATTGTTCATGTTTTCTCCTTTTCTCTCTGCTGAAAACATGAGCGATTATAAGCCCCTGAATGCCGACGATAAGACCGCGTTGGGCGACAGGATAGTTTTGCCAGCTGGAACAATGTCATGGATAAACTGGATACTCTGACCTTGTTTGTGCGCATCGTCGAACGGGGCTCATTCAGTGCCGCCGCCGCGGATCTGGGGGTTTCCCGGCCAGTAGCGACCGCGGCTATTAAAGCGTTGGAGGTCAGTCTCGGGGCGCGGCTGCTACATCGTACCACCCGGCACGTACGGCCGACGGCAGAAGGCTCGCTGTATTATCAGCGCTGCGTGTCCATTCTGGCGGCCCTTGAGGAGGCCAACCGCAGCGCCGGGGGGAGCATCTCCGGCACCATTCGGGTAGACGTGGCGGGCAACCTGGCACGGACCCTGCTTCTGCCCGCGCTGCCGCAGTTTCTCGCCCGCTACCCGGACATTACGCTGCAGATCGGCGAAAGCGAGCGTGACGTCGATCTGGTTCGCGAGGGAGTCGACTGCGTCATTCGCGGCGGCCATCTCCCCGACAGCGAGATGATCTGCCGGCCGCTCGCCGGGTTGCAGGAGATCACCTGCGCCAGCCCGACCTATCTCGCCCGGTACGGCACCCCGCATACGATTGAAGGACTGACGGGCCACGTGATGATCGGGTTTGTTTCATCGCGCACGCAACGTACCTTGCCGCTGAGCTTTACCCAGGATGGCCGTCAGAGCGAGGTCAGTTTGCCCTGTCGGCTGCTGACTTCCGATGCCGACGTCGGCGCCGAAGCGGCAAGGCTTGGCTTTGGCCTGTATCAGGCGCCCTTGCCCCGCCTTGAGGCCGATCTGGCGTCGGGCGCGTTAACGGAAGTGCTGGCCGATTTTCGTCCTGCGCCGCTGCCGCTCTCCCTGCTCTATCCCAGTAATCGGCAGCTCTCTGCCCGGGTACAGGTATTTATCGACTGGGTGACGGCGCTGATGAAGCCTCCCCTGGCGCAGCAGGCATCCGGAAGGCTAAAATAACGTTTGCTATTATTCACGGCACGTGCGTTAATCGTTGAGTCGATTTACCAGACAAAAAGTTATTATCTGAGTACGTGTTCTCATCTCCAGGCGTTATCCCTGATACCACCTTCCTTTGAGCAGTCCCGTTAGTAGTTTGCTTTTTCTGTAAACAGGCCCTGTCAGATCCTTGTCGGCTCCTTAAAAAGTCCGCCATCTGACACAAAACCCGGCTTACCACCAACTAAAATCAGCCGCGTTAATTTTCCTGAAACGACCATTGTCTTTTCAACAGAACATCACCCATACAAGGTTTACATTATGATCGAACATATCCATTTTAGATGCCCATGCTGCCATGGCTCCCAGTACAGAACGTCCCAGTTTGACGTCACTGAAAAAAACCCTTTTGGTGCGAAATGCATTTTCTGCAAATCAGCCATGATGACATTAGATATCATCCGTCCTCATCACCTTGGCGTGCACTCCGCTGCCCAGGCACAGCAATAAGATGATGAAGCCGGTGAACGCGGGTGGGGAAATTCCCCCGGTGATTCACCCGGGGGCAACGTCTGTTCCCTCACCCGCAGCGATCGTCGGTGGCATGGCTTAGGCGGGTATCAGGCAACGCTTCTATCAGGGTAGTCACATTCTCCCCGGCGCCAGTTTCCACATTAAAATAGTCCACCGCACGCAGAATAAGCCGCAAGCCTCTGCCGCCTTCCGCTAACGGATCGACATCAAAGTGCTCATCGTTACGCGCCAGCGCCAGGCGTTCGGCAGGAAAGATCTCTCCCGCATCGATAAAGCGCAGTGTCACGCGGTCATTGGCAGCGAAAATTTCCCGGGAGACTGCCGCTTTAAAGGCCACTGCGACGGAAGCATCCAACCGACATGTCACCGGCCAGAGGATCAACTGTCACCAGTCAGCTGCCCGTGACGATCGACTACCGCATTGACAACCATCGCGGCAAACGCGTGGGCGCTAACCAGCATACCGAGCCCGTCGCCGCGGCGCAGGCGGGGAGATGAAGATGGAGCCAATCGGTGCCGCGGTCAGTCGTGGATTTTCACCCCCAGACATCCGCGAACGAACTCAGGGTTGAAGTGTTTTACCGCTTCGCCAACATAGCCTAAATCCAGGGCGCTGATTTGCGCCATTTCGTTATCTGTTAATACGAAATCCCAGATAGCAAAATTTTCTTCAATGCGCTCCTGGCGGGTGGATTTAGGGATCACCGTGACGCCACGCTGCACGTTCCAGCGCAGAACAACCTGCGCAATGGTTTTCTGGTGCGCATCGGCGATCCCCTGCAGCAATGCATCTTGATACGGATTATGTCTGCCACCGCCTAACGGCGCCCACGCTTCAGGCTGAACGTGATAATGCTTCATGGCTTCCAGCGCCGCGGGCTGCGCGAAATAAGGATGCAGTTCAACCTGGTTCACCATTGGCTTAATTCTGACAGTTTCGCAGAAGTTAGCTAACACATGGGGGTAAAAATTGGAGACGCCGATCGCTTTCAGGGTACCGGCCTCATAGGCCTCTTCCAGCGCACGCCAGGCGCTGAAATAATCGCCCATCGCCTGATGTAGCAAATAAAGATCAAAGTATTCCAGGCCCGATTTTTTTAATGACGCGGCAATCCCGGTTTTCGCCATCCCGGTGTTGGCCATGTCCTGGACCCACAGTTTGGAGGTAATAAACAGCGCCTCGCGGGTACACAGACCTTCGGCGATGGCTTCGCGCACGGCCTCACCCACCGCATCTTCATTATCGTAGACGGCAGCGGTATCGATGAGGCGATAACCGGTGCGAATGGCGTTCAACACCGCCTGCTTACACTCCGCTTTATCGGTCACCTTGAAAACGCCGAAACCCAGCATCGGCATTTTGCGAGCGTTACTTAATACTGAATATTCCACGGTGAAGCTCCCCTCTTGTTAAAACACCATGGTAAGACAGGAACGCGGTCACGATTAGCCTCTCATTCCTGATTTGACTTATGCATTCAATTCATTAATCGCAGTGCGCTGAGATGATCTGATTTTGACAGAGAGCAGAAAAGTCACCCCTGCCGCGCCCAGCAGTAACAGACCGCTCAGTGCAAAAGTGCTGTGCCATCCCAGACTATCAAACACCAGGCCGCCTACCGTTGACCCGAGGGCTATCGATAGCTGGATCACGGCGACCATCAGCCCGCCGCCCGTCTCCGCATCCTCGGGCAGCGTCCGCGCAATCCATGTCCACCAGCCGGTGGGCGCCGCCGTCGCCAGCAGCCCCCACAGGCTTAACAGTACGGCGACCGATCCCGTGTGGTGTCCGGCCAGCAGAAGCGTTCCGGCAATTGCGGCCATTAACAACGGGATAGCCACCAGCGTCGGATAAAATCGGGCATTCAGAACGGTCGTAATAAGCAGCGTGCAGATAAAACCGGCGATACCCATTGTCAGCAATATCAGGGACAGACCAGAAGGACTGACCTGGGTCACCGTCTCCAGAAACGGTCGCACATAGGTAAATAAGGTAAACTGTCCCATAAAGAACAGTCCGCAGGCCAGCAATCCCAGGGATAGCGTAGAAAGACGGAACAGACGCAGCACCGATCCCTGCCGCTGTGGTGCGCGCGGACTTTTCATCGACGGCAGGCTAATGCATTGCCAGACGAAGGCCAGCACCGCCAGCGGGACAAGACATAAAAAGGCGCCGCGCCAGCCGACGGTGGCCCCCAGGTAGCTGCCCAGCGGCGCTGCCACAACGGTGGCCAGCGCGTTGCCGCCGTTAAAGATGGCCAGTGCGCGGGGGACCTGGCGTTGCGGCACCAGCCGAATGGCCGTTGCCGCCGACATCGACCAGAAGCCGCCGATGACGATCCCAATGAGCGCTCTGCCCAGCATATAAACCGGGAAACTGGACGCCAGGGCAATAATCACCCCAGAGGCTGCCATCAACGCCGTGAGCCCCAGCAGCAGCCATTTACGGTCCAGCGATCCGGTAAGACGGGATATCGTCAGGCTGGTCAGTACCGCCAGCGCGCCAGAAAGCGCAATGCCCTGACCGGCTAATCCCTCGGTAATGTGTAAATCACCCGCGATGGGTGTCAACAGACTGACCGGCATAAATTCTGAGGCAATGAGCACAAATACGCAGAGCGTCATCGCCAGGACGCCGCTCCAGTGTGCCCGGGTGTGACCTAATGCAGACATTATTTCTCTCCGACAAGACAAAGCCGCCCGCAGGCGCGTGGCGGCTTTGGGGATGTCTCCGGCACAGGAGATCTATTTCAGGTTGGTTTTAAAAAATTGCGCGAACGTCGCAAAGGGAATTTTGCCCGCGACGTTGTCATAGAGATCGACGTGGTTTGCGCCTGGGACAATCACCAGCGCTTTCTCTTTACTGCCGATGGCCTTAAAGGCATCTTCGGCAAAATAGCGTGAATGGGCTTTTTCGCCGGTCACGATAAGCGTCGGAATAGTCACTTCGCTGGCGTAACTCAGCAGCGGCATATTCATAAACGACAGCGGCATCGTCGCATTCCAGGCCCCGGTTGAATTAACCGAACGCGGATGGAAACCACGCGGCATACGGTAATAATCGAAGAACTCTTTCAGGACCGGGTTGGGGTTGGCGGGCAAGGTTTCCGGCAAAATACGATCGGCAGCGCTGATGTTGCCTTTATCATCAACATATATGTCATGCCCACCGGGTGCGGAAGTGCCGTTTGCCGCATCCTTCCAGCGCTGCGCGTTCAAGTACTGCAGTACCGCTCGGCGGTCGGCTGTCGTGTAGCGGTCTTTGCCATCGCCCACTCCATGCCCCATCGCGCGGCTCATGTCATACATGACACTGGTCGCCACCGCTTTGACGCGTGTATCCATCGCCGCGTCGTTCAGGGCCATACCGCCCCAGCCACAAATGCCGAGCAAACCGATACGGTTGCGATCCACCTCTTTTTGCAGGCCCAGAAAGTCCACCGCGGCACTAAAATCCTCGGTATTGATATCCGGTGAGGCCACGTTGCGTGGGTAGCCACCGCTTTCGCCCGTATACGATGGGTCAAATGCCAGGGTGACAAACCCCTGTTCGGCCAGCGTCTGGGCATACAGGCCGCTGGACTGCTCTTTTACCGCGCCGAAGGGACCGCTCACGGCAATAGCTGCCAGTTTGCGTTCACCGCGATCCTTCGGCAGGTAGAGATCGCCAACTAAGGTTATCCCGTAGCGGTTCTGGAAGGTCACCTTACGGTGATCCACTTTCAAGCTCTCAGCAAACGTTTTATCCCATTGTTCAATCAGTGAAACAGGCGCATTCGGGTTAGTTGTCTCAGCAGAGCTCATCGTTGTGACTCCAGTTAATGAGGCGCAAAGCAGCATGGCGGGTATCGCGGCTGTCAGTTTTTTGGTGAAAACCGTCATCAAAATTCCCCTAAATAAACGTGATCAATGCAAGTCTTCAGTAGACAACGCTGCTGTGCTTTGTTGTCGTGCGCTTAGTGTAGCCAGCAGTAATGGTTCTGATTAGAGGCTGGAAAATGCTAAAATTAATACCATATTGTTCTAAATGGCATCTGGGTGACGAGGCAGGATAATGGCGAAACGGGAAAACTATAATGACCTTTATCTGTTTATGCAGGTGGTGCGGGAAGGCAGTTTTACCGCCGCAGCGCAACGACTTGGCCTGGCGCAGTCCGGGGTAAGCCGTGCGGTTCGTGAACTTGAAGAACGCCTGGGCGTTCAGCTTCTGGTGCGTACCACCCGCCGGTTGTCGCTCACTCAGGCAGGTGAGCAGCTCTATCACAACGTCGAATCCGGTTTCGACGCCTTAGATATGGGGCTCGCCACGCTGGCCCACTATCGTCAGACGCCCTCCGGTACGGTACGCATCAATGCCAGCCAGCATGCCATTGATAAAGTCCTGCTGCCGAAGCTGGCAGTATTTAAACAACGCTATCCCGATATCAGACTGGAACTGATCAGCGAAAGCCGGTTTGTCGATATTATTGCGCAGCGATTCGATGCGGGCGTGCGTCTGGGCCCGGAAGTCGGGAGTGGCATGATTGCGGTACGCATTTCGCCCGATATGGAGATGGCGGTGGTGGGTACACCGGAACATTTTCGCCGCTACGGCTTTCCACAAACGCCCGCCGATTTAGTCGCCCACCCCTGCATCGCTTATCAGTTCGGCGACGGCAGCCTTTACGCCTGGGAACTTAATGTGGATGGCAAAAAAATCACCCACCCACCTCAGGGACAGTGGGCTTTCGCCGATAGCTATATGGAGGCCAAAGCGGCGAGGCTCGGTCTGGGGCTGGCCTATGTCCCGGAAGAGCTGATTACCGACGATCTAGCCCAGGGCACACTTATCCGGGTGCTCCAGCGTTATAGCCAGCGTCTGGAAGGTTCATTTCTCTATTACCCGCACCGCAATGTGTCACCCGCGCTGAGAGCGGTCATTGATACATTGCGAATGTAGCTGAGGTTGCCTGGATCGTGTTTTGAACTATGGCAAGAGGTACCCCTATCCGGGCTTTGTTGAATAAATAAGATTTCGTGCGAACGACCCTGTAGCTGGCTGGATT
>ERZ773162.2730-NODE-2730-length-10621-cov-3.119061_pt1 | contig 10621 bp, 18 predicted proteins | sample MGYA00511113_ERZ773162 | MGnify/ENA primary metagenome ERZ773162 (study PRJEB29015, sample SAMEA2737807) | human gut metagenome | biome: human gut; feature: human-associated habitat; material: faeces | place: China | collected 2012 ... | reverse complement strand
AAAAACAATACACCCTTATTATAGGGCGAAAAGGAGGAGAAATCAATGGTAAAAGTGAGAATTGAGTACAAAGGACAGGTAGATGAGTTTGAAGGGAATGCAGTCGCTGCGTTTATTCCTGGCAAAGAAATCACGCATATAGCATTTGCAGGAGAAACCAACACCGAAAGAGTAGTAGAAATGTTATTAGCTGGCGCCCCGTACATCCTGGAGCAGGCATCTGGTAGCCGGATGGAATACGTCAATGCCATGATAAAAGTACATGATGAGATTGATAAGAAAATCAAAGAAGAGCTGAAAGCCGGCGGCATTCATCCTCTGGTGGATGCGCTGGCTAAAATTAAAAAGCTGTAGGGAGGGATGAGAAGATGGTGAAAGATACATTTTATCCCGAAAATCCATCCGAAGAGCTCTTAATGCTCATGGAGCGGATTAATGCAGCAGGAAGATGTTTGAATGCGCAGAAGGACAATTGGGTTCCTTGTGATGTGATAGCTGCCATATTGGGAATTGAGCTGGAGGGGAAAGAATGCCGTACATTGGACTTGGACCCGAAGAAGGAACCGTAGTAGACGATGACAAGGCTTTTAGATATGCCTTGGAGCGTTGCGCAAATGGTACAAAAGATGAGCGAGAAGAGTTTGTAGAGTGGTACTACTCCGGTAACTGGCATAAGGAGGAAGAAGAGTGAAGGATGGTATGATTCATGTTCCAGCAAGGAACCGAGAGCCGGTAGAAACCAGTCAAGTTATCCGGGTTTCTCCGGAGGCGTATAATGCATTGATTGAAATTTATAACGAATGCACTTTATCCATGAAGGAACTGGTTAGTTTAATTATTTTGGAATCCGTTGACAGGGTGGTTTTTGATAAGGAGGAGAGACGTCGTGACGCAAAATGAATATAGAGCTACATACGGAATCAGCCGGTCAGAGTTGTGGAAGATAGCAAAGAGCCCGCTGCACTTTAAATGGTCGCAGGAGCATCCGGACTCTGACAGCAAGGCTCTTGCATTTGGAAGAGCGACACATAAAGCTATTTTGGAGCCGAACAGCTTCTTTTCAGAATTCGCTATTGCTCCGGATGTAAATAGGAGAACAGTGGCCGGACGAAAAGCGTGGGAAGAGTTCGTATCTGCGTTTTCAGATAAGGAAATTATTTCCAGAGATGATTATGAAGTAATCGCAGAAATGGCAAAAGCTGTAAAGGAAAATGAGGTAGCGGCAGCGCTTCTGTCTGGAACTGTTGAGCAGTCATTTTTCTGGAAGGATGATTTAACCAGGGAAGTGTGTAAATGTCGGGTAGATTGCATTTCTGAATGGAATGGTGAGAAATATATCGTTGACTATAAAACAACAGATTCCTGCGAAGATGGGCACTTTGAGCGGTCCTGTAGGAAATATGGATACAAATTCCAAGCAGGTATGTATACAGAGGGAGTGTTTCAGAACACGTTCGAACAGTACAGATTTGCATTTGTCGCCCAGGAAAAGAAGCCACCCTATGCGGTTCGAGTATATATTTGCACGCCGGAGTTCGTTCAGCAGGGTTACGATAAATTCCGGGAACTGATTGGGATTTATCACCAGTGTAAGGAAACTGGGAATTGGTACGGATACGAGGGGCCGGAAAACATGGTGACAGAGTTGTTGGAGGAGGATATTGATGGATAAGACACACTGGAAGAAATTAGAAAATCCTGATTATCTTGGCTCATATGCACTTCAGCCAGGGCAGGACTTGACGCTGCAGATTAAGTCTGTAGGACAGGAAGATGTATACAATGTCAATAATAACAAAAAAGAGACATGCACAGTTGCGCATTTCACGGATAAAGGCGTAAAGCCAATGATTTTGAATGTGACAAACTGTAAGACAATTGCAAAAATTTACGATTCCCCATACATAGAGGACTGGATTGGCAAATACATAACAGTTTACTCTGCAAAGGTAAAGGCGTTTGGAGAGACGGTCGAAGCATTGCGCATCCGACCAAAGGTTCCGTCTATGAAAAAAATCTTCTGCGCGGATTGTGGCAAGGAAATCATAGCTTCTGCAGGGAAGAATCCGGAAGAACTGGCTGAGATATCGAAGCGAAACTGCGGTCGTGAATTATGCTTGGAGTGCATGAAACGAGTTAAGAAGGAACAGGACAGCAAGGAGAATAGCAATGATAAATAAGATGATTTTACAGGGCAGATTAACTGCAGATATTGAACTGAGACGAACTCAGAGTGATGTGGCTAATACAGAATTTACGATCGCCTGGTCAGAGAAATACAAGGAAGTTGAAACAAGATGCTTTATGAGATGCAAGGCATGGAGACAGACGGCAGAATTTCTGGATAAATATTTCCGAAAAGGTCAGGAAATTCTTATTGAGGGGCATATGGTCACAGAGGAATGGGAAAAGGATGGGGACAAAAAGAGCCGGACCATCTGCCTGATTGACAAAGTGAATTTCTGCGGAAGCAAGAGCAATAATGGCTCCAGTATCCCTCCAAAGACTGACGCTGATGGATTTATGAACATTCCAGATGATGTTGAGGACGATGAGCTGCCGTTTAACTAGGAGGGATTTGGTTGATTATTTGTGATAGCCGAGAAAAGGCGAATCAAAGGATTATTGAATATTTCGATAAGCACAATATCCCATACAAAATCGAAAAACTGGACACGGGTGACTATATGGATTCCGAAAAAATGACCATCACTGTAGACCGGAAGAAAGACCTGATAGAACTGACACGAAATCTATGCAGCGATGACCAGAGCCGATTTTGGAGAGAAATACGAAGATCTAAAACAGACGGTATCAAGATGATTGTTCTCTGTGAGCACGGAGGGAAAATTCATTCCATCAAAGATGTTGCTGCATGGAAAAATCCATACTCAAAAGTTTCTGGACGTTCTCTGATGAACGAAATGTACAGAGCTCATATTGCTTATGGAGTAGAGTTTTTATTTTGCGATAAAAGAAGCACTGGTCGCAGGATATTGGAGTTGCTGAAATATGACGGTAGAAGAAATTAAGGCTCAGTACAGCATGAAAGAGATTGTGGAACGATATGGGTTGAGTCCAAACAGGTCAGGATTTATTTCCTGTCCGTTCCATCAGGGAGACAGGACACCATCTCTGAAAGTTTACGAAAAAGACTTCCACTGTCATGCCTGCGGGGCAAATGGAGATATTTTTACATTTGTTCAGAAAATGGAAGACGTTTCTTTTAGGGACGCCTTCCGGATTCTGGGCGGTACATATAGTCCGTGTAGCAGATTGGCATCACAGCGGAGAAGAGAAGCACTACGACGCCAGAGAATCGCTCAAAAAGATGCAGACAGGGAAATGCTTATGTGGAGGATGAAACGCATTGGAGAGACCTGTGAGGTGCTTAGAATGCTGGATAATATTCTTCCAGGACTAGAACCGTTTTCAGATGAATGGGTAGTTGCCGTAAATATGAAAGAGAAGAATAAATATCACTACCAAACGCTGGCGTTCGGAACAAAAAAAGACTGGGAGGAGATGAGAAAACTTGAATGAGCACTTCATTAAAGGAGTTTACAAAAGAAGAATTTAATACAGAAGCTCCATATCGCCTCCTGTTCGAAAAGAAAGATGACGGATTTGCGTATCTGCAGCTATACAACGATTTAAATGCAAACGCGGAGCGTGTAGGGTTTAAGCGTTTTGGAACAATGGCAAAGGCCTATATGAAGCAGCATGAAGAGCATAGAAGCGGCCTAAGTAGTGTAGTAAACAACCTGACAAACTTTAAGGATCAGCCGATAGAACTGCTGACCGGGGACTGGCTTGCAAATGATGACGGAATTTTACGTCGGAATGATAACCAGGGAATGGACGTTGCTTGCGTACATCCGATTCTTCCAGTGCAGCGTCTGGTAAACATTGATGACGGGACTGTACGGCTGCGAATCATGTTTCGGAGGGATTTCCGCGGATGGCGAGAGGTTATTGCGAATAAGAGCACGTTATTTAGTTCCAGGGAAATAAAAAAGCTGGCAGACAAAGACATTTCTGTTTCAGATAAAAATGCCGCCTTTTTGGTGGAATACTTACAGGATTTAGAGGATTTAAACCATAATATAATCCCAGAAGCACAATCTGTAAGCCATCTTGGATGGACTTCCAACGGAATGTTTAGTCCGTATATGGAGAATCTGGAATTTGATGGGCAGGAGAATTTTAGAAAGATATTTGAATCAGTCCACTCATGTGGAGAATTTGAAAAGTGGCTTGAAATTACTAAGTCTGTCAGAAAGACAGATTCAGCAGCCAGAATAGCGCTGGCGGCATCCTTTGCATCTATCATCATTAAAACAATCGGTAAACTTAACTTTATGTTGCATTTTTGGGGAGGCTCCGGAACAGGAAAAACGGTCGCGCAGCTTTTAGCAGTATCTGTTTGGGGCGACCCGAACGATGGAGCTGGGTACCTTCAGACATTCAATGGGACGCTGGTAGGGTTGGAGCAGTTGGCCGGGTTTGTGAATAATTTGCCTCTTATACTGGACGAATTTCAGTTGGTAAAAGACAAAAAATCATTCGAACAGACTGTATATATGCTATGCGAAGGAATAGGAAAAACGAGAGGCGCCAAAACGGGAGGACTGCAAAAAACGCCTACATGGAAGAATTGCACCATCACTTCCGGAGAATCCCCTATCACTCATGCTTCGTCTGGAGCAGGTGCAATAAACCGTATTATAGAAATTGAATGTCGGGAAGCATTGTTTGAGGATGCGATAGAAGTTCTGGAGGTAATTCGATCCAATTATGGACATGCCGGGAAGTTGTTTATGGCATTCATGTCTACAGAACAAGCCAAAGAGAAGGCCGCTACTCTTTACAAACAGTTTTATCGGAGCATAGGAGCATCCAGCACAGAAAAACAGACTATGGCAGCAGCGATTCTTCTGACAGCGGATGCATTAGCTACAGAGTGGATTTTCTGTGATGGAAGGGCATTAACTGCCGAAGATATAGAGCCGTACCTCCATACAAAAGAGGCTGTAGACGTAGGAGCCAGAGGATATGAATACGTTCATGATTTTTATGTCAGTAATGCAGCTAAATTCGAAACAAATTCTGACCCATGCTTCGGATCTGTCTCCGGTGACGAGGTTCGCATTATTAAGAGCGTGTTTGAACGTATTTGCGATGATGGAGGCTATAGTCCAAGAGCGCTGCTATCATGGTTAGACCAATCTGGACGCCTCTCAAAGGGTCGTGATAACCTGTATAAATCCGCAAAGGTAAACGGAAAGGCGGTCAGGTGTGCCTGCATTAATATGGCCGAAAATTCACCAAATGAATTTGTTTCGGTTGAGGATGGAGAGCTTCCATTTAATTAAGGGTTACAGATTTTTATGGAGAGGTTACAAAATTTTAAATCGATTTGTAACCGAAAAACCTAGGTTTTATGCGGGTTTGAGGGGGACGGTTACAAGGTTACAAAAGTTACAAGTTTTTTATAAGCCTATATAGGGAGATATATATGAATGAAAAATTAATAATATATGCGTCTCGCGCGTATAGGGAAAAAAGTGTTGTAACCTTGTAACTTTGTAACCGACAAGAAGAAACCTATATTTTATGCGGGTTTGAGGGGTATGAAATGGTTACAAATCATTGTAACTCAATGTAACTAGAGAGGAAAGAACTATGACAAACAAAGAAGTGTCTTCCGTGTTTACGGATATATACAATGGGTTCTGGATGAAATACCGGGATAGCCTTCCAGATATATCTGATAGTGTCGGATGGGAAGAGATTGTTAATGAGGGGAAGCAACTCATGAAAAAACATAACTGCTTCCTTGCGAGAAATTTAGTTTCGGATTTAATTGCGATCATGGATTTCAGGGCAAGAAAGGGCAAGTAGAGCGTATTGAGAAGAGAGGACGCTAAAGAGCACAAGAGGAGGAAATCATGAATGAGATGAGAGAAGAGCCAGGAAAATCTGGAAAGTGTCTGCACCGTGAGGAATACCAGTGTACATTGACAGACAAAGACAAATTAATTCCCGGAGATGGAACTGACTGTACGCATAGCTGCTGCTGGGAATGCGAAAAGCACGGAGAATGTCGGATGGAATGCTATAGCTCTGCCAACAGGCCAGAGAACGGGCCAGAACAGCAACCTGCTGCCGTATGCGAACCAGAAGCGCCGGTATCTGCATGGTATGAAAAATTGAATCTGGAGGACACAGAATCCTTTATCAAGAGCAATCTGGTGTCAGCGGCTCAGAACGTTATAGCGATTGGGTATTATCTTAAACACATCCGAGACGGGAAACTGTACGAAGAGGCAGGATATGAAAGTATCTGGGATTATGCTTCGGACCGGTTCGGTCTTTCAAAATCAACCACATCCCGTTACATATCCAGAAATGATAAATTCTCCAAAGGCGGGAATAGCCCGGTATTGGACAGTCGTTATCATGATTTCGGGAAAGCGCAGCTGCAGGAGATGCTGTCCTTAAACCCTGAGCAGTTAGAGCAGGTTACTCCGGACATGACTGTAGCGCAGATTCGAGAGATGCGAAAGCCGAAGGAAGTGCCGTATTATCCCTTGGAGGGACAAATGGAAATCACAGAGTTCCTGGAGCCTGAAGAACCGGTTGAAGAGCTGCCAGAAGCGCCTGTAAGCTTCCAGATGGATGTTTCTGAGCTGACCCCGGAAGAACCGGAGGAAGAGGCACAGGAAGTCCCTGTAATGGATTATGACACGCGAATGGCATACTGCAATGCATTTGCCAGATTCCTGATTGAGCGATTTAAAAAATGGTTTAAGGATGATTATGAAAACCGCGTCCTTTTGGTAACAGAATCCGAAAAGCAATTAAAAGAGCGGTTTCATGGCACATGGTATTTTGGGGATCCGGTTCAAGGAGGCGCGGCACACATTAATCTGTTTCCGGAATATATCCAGATATGGGACGGCGCAGGTAAATGCCTGGGAAATGCAGAATGGTTTTATCTGTGCGCATCGATACAGGGTATGTGGAATGAGGTTGCTTTGGAGGATGCTGCAAAAATGCAGCAAATTCCCTCTGAGTGCTGCGAAAATAGCAGCGAGGAAGAATTGGAGGAAATTGCGACATCGCAACAGGAGGAGCCGGAAGAAGAAAGAGAACTCACAGACATGGAGCTGCTTCGCGAAATGCTGGAAAAAGAGAAAGGTTATCTGGAAGAAATGATAAAGGTCAATGAGGTGGAGCCTCTTCCGCAAAAGCTACTCCGGAAAAAGAAAATTCTGGTGGGAGCCCTGGCCGGGATGCTGTGTGACCTGGAAGAGCCGGAACCAGAGGAACCGGAACAGCCTCCCTTGCCGCTGATGCGAAACAACGACCAGCGGAAAGAGTGGCTGAGGGATTACAAATCCTGGGGGCTGTGGTATGAAGATGAGCACATCGGCTGCCGGTATTACAAATACGATTTCGACAACGGGGCGCGGCTGATTGCGGAGGTGTATGACAATTATAGCCCATTTGCAAAAATGGAATATGAATCCTCGTATCTGCATCTGGTTAGAGGTCCGGAGCCGGATGAGCATCCGTCTGGAGCCTATGGCAGATGGAGCAGGCATGAGAGATATAACCGGTTCCCGAATTCAGAGACGGAGCTGGTGGAATTTTTGAAGTCGATTCAGAAGGGAGAGCGAAAATGAGAGAACAATGTGGTACCTGCAGCTGGCATGAAGCGGAGATTCCAGACACACGAATGTGTGAACTGGAAGAGGTTCGCAGGCAGGTGCTGGAGGAGGCAATGACGCTATACTGGGCGCTGAAGAAATATGAGGATACCGGATTAACCCCGAATGAGGTAGAACAGCTGAAAGGGAGCCAGAGATGGTTTCCGGTGGAGGAGCGGCTACCGGAGGACGACAATTATATTCTTCTGTCGTTTGAGAACTTCGACATTCCGCTGATTGGGAAATATGAGGCGGATGCTGATGGCGGGGGAGTGTTTTATTTAGGCAATAACGATGAGGGCGATACCTGCTTATCGCAGAATTTGTTTGTTAATGCCTGGATGCCGCTGACAGAACCGTATCAGGAGGAGGGAGAATCATGAAGAACGCAGAGGGCTATCCTGACCCGACAGCTGGGAAAGCGATCCACAGGGCAGATAGACCGCCGGAGGAAGTAATAAACTTCCGGCGGGCAATGAAACTGATGTGCATTATCTGCCGGGTGCGGGTATTGGGGAAGATTACTGTTGTGGATGAGAGAGGGAGAAGGTGGTAGGAGATGAACCGGTCAGAACGTAGGAGACTGGAAAAACAGAACCGGATCCGAAACGAAAACCGAAAGTTGATTGATGTCATTGCCCAGGATACCGAAAATCAGCGCGTAGAGGCCCTTATGACGTGTTTTGCGCTTGCAATGCATGAAGAGTTCGGTTTCGGCAAAAAACGCGTTCTACGGGCACTCAGACGTGTTGACGGGTATATGGGTACATGGATAAAGGACGAAGAGAGCCTTGCCTGTCTCAAACAAAAGGTGAAGGACGAAATAGGAATCATAATATCGTGTTAGGAGGTGATGCCGTTGGATAAGGAGGTGCTGATACAGTATTGCGAGATGAAAGAAGAGATAAAGGATTTACGGCAGCGAATCATGAAGCTGGACAAGTTCCTGGAGAAACCGCCGATTGTAGCAGATACCGTAACAGGGAGCAGGAAGGATTTGACAATTGGCCCGATTAAGATTACTGGGATTCCGGATCGGGAGTATACCCGCAAGAAAAACGCGAGAATGCGGTACAGGGCGCTGTTAGAGACAAAAGAAGCGGAACTTCTGGAGTTGACTTGCCAGGCAGAGGAGTACATAGACAGCATCCAGAAATCAGAACTGCGGATTATGTTCCGGCTGTATTACATTGACGGTCTGACATGGGTTCAAGTGGCGCATCGGATGAACATGATGTTCCCAAAGAGAAGAATTAAGTTCACAGACGACAACTGTTGGAGAAGAAATCAAAGATTTTTTGAAAATGTCGGGTCATGTCGGGAAGAAAAATGTTAATCTATATCATGAAGCCAAAGGCATCCAGCCAGCGGCTTCTGATATCCCCTCAATGTGTGATGTGCGGCCGCCCGGTGTCACAGCCAGCGGTCGATTGGCCCACACCTGGGCTAGTACATAATACGTCTTTCACTTATCGCCCTGGTTAGCCTCCAGGGCAGCAACGGCATATACCACCAGTGGTAGGTGGCGGGCTTTCACCCTGGTCTCCGGTTCGATTCCGGATATGCCGATTGTGATCCTCCTTTTCAATATACTCCTGCCAGGTGTTACAGCCTGGTGGGGGAAATTGGGACGTAGCTCAGCGAGAGAGCAGCTGGCTTATAACCAGTGTATCGGAGGTTCGAGCCCTTCCGTCCCGATTGCTTTTTTTCATAATACCCCTTTCTGGAGCGCCTGTCGTGAGATGGGTGCTTTTATTTTGTCGATTTCTGTGCTATTATTGTAATAATACAAAAGACGTGGAGGCATAAAAATGGCAGAAAATAATGGAAACAACAGTAACAGAAATCAGAAGCCAGCTGAAAGACCAGTTTTTGAACACGGAGGCTATCACGAAAGAAGTCATCCTGACAATAGAACAACTACTACAAGTCAAAAACCGGCACCCGGTCATAAAAGGTAAGGCGATAGTTTGGACGCAGAAAATATTTTAAAAATTATTGATGCATTGCCAGAATACATTAAGTACATATACCCTGGTTATTTGAGCATATATTTGTATTTGTTTTTTCGCGGGAAAACATTAAGAGATAATAATTATATTTTTCTTAAAGCCATTTCTATTAGTTACATATATATGTGGTTGGTTCAATGGCTTGGGCAGTCAGTTTTTCTTCGAGAAATCATGAATACCGTTTTTTTTAGTGCGCCAAAAGAGTTAAAACAGAATATTTGCTTGTTGATGTTATCGATAGTTGTTGCATACATTTTTTATCGTATAGCAATATCGAGTAGAATTTGTAAGATTTTGGAGCTTTTCAAAGTTAGAACAACTTTTTATGATAATGAAATCGAGGCGTTAGCTGATTTTAATGAAGGCGCATGGTTGGTTGTGTATTTAAAAGATGATTCTGTTGTCTATGAAGGATCCTTGGGAGAAAAGGAGATGGAGGCGGATAAGCGACAATATATATGTTTAAATGCATATTATAAATACTTTTTGGGCGCAAATGGGAAACCGTGCGAACCGTACATAGAAGATCACGGAACAGAACCAGATGAAAAGGTAATGATTTTTTATGATAGTATTAAACGAATTGAAAAAAGAGTAAACTAAAGGGCCACCCCGTGTGGCTCTTTTCTTATACTCAAAACAACACGAATCGAGGTGATCGGACATGGCCAGAGCGCCGGATCCAAGAATTGAACAGGCGAAGGCCATGTATCTGGAAGGTCAGAAATTGGTTGAGATTGCGAGTCAACTAAATCTGCCGGAAGGCACGGTCCGTCGCTGGAAGTGTACACATAAGTGGGATAACGAACGTTCGGATAAGAAAAGCGAGCGTTCGCAAAAGCGTAAGCGTGGGGCTCAACCTAAAAACCAGAATGCCATCGGCAATAACGGCGG